>Ga0268299_1000963_pt1 | contig 65381 bp, 48 predicted proteins | sample NOBtaG_FD_193484 | JGI IMG/M metagenome (GOLD analysis project Ga0268299, IMG submission 193484) | Activated sludge microbial communities from bioreactor in Nijmegen, Gelderland, Netherland - NOB reactor | ecosystem: Engineered > Bioreactor > Aerobic > Activated sludge | place: Netherlands...
GGCGACGCGGCTGCGGCCGCCGAGGCCGGTGGCGGCGACGAGGTGCTCGGCGAGCGCCTCCATCTCCTCGCGCAGGCGAGCGACGCGGCCGAGGTCGTTGTCGCTCTCGGCCTCCGCCAGCTCCTCGCGCAGGTCGCGCAGGCGCGCCTTGTAGGCGGCGCGCGCGGCGGCGTCGATCTCCTCGCCGGCGTCGCCGTCGGGGCGCTCCACCACCGCGCCGTCGGCGCCGACGTTGGCGCCGTCGACCAGGTCGATCAGGTCGAAGACGTGGATCGGCTCGCCCGGCCGCCGCAGCAGTTGCTCGACGTACGACAGGCCGCGCAGGTGCTTCAGGCGGAACACCTTGTCGCCCAGGCCGAGGCTCCAGACATCGCCCTCCCGCCGGAAGCGGCAGACCGCGGCCGCCGGCGTCGTCGCGGCCGGCGCCGGCGGGGCGTCCTGCAGGCCGCTCGCGTGCAGCAGCCGGCGCGCGCGCTCGGCCACGGTCGCCATGCCGAGCTCCTCCGCCGTCGCCGCCGCCGCGCGCAGCAGTTGCGCCGCGCGCTCGCGCTCGGCGGCGCCGGTCGCGGCTGCGCGGCTGCTACGGCCACCGCTCGCGCCGACCGCACCGCCGCCGGCGTCGCGCTCGCCCGCGCCGGGCGCAGCCTGGGCTTCGCGGTCGGCAGCGCTCGCCGGGTGCGCGACATCGGCCAGCAGCATGCGCGCCCAGGCGAGCTGCGTGCGCGCCACCGCCGGGCGCGCGCCGAGGCGGGTGTCGGTCGCCAGCGCCGCCTCGAAGTGCGCCTCGGCGGCGGCGCGCCGGCCCATGGTTGCGGCCAGCAGTCCGAGCGGGCGCGACACCGAGCCGAGGCAGACCACGCCGAAGCCGACGACGACGCAGTGATCGGCGTAGGGCCGCAGCAGGTCGTAGAGCAGCGCGGCGCGCTCGGCGTCGCCGGTGAAGGCGCAGGCTTCGGCGACGTAGGCGCCGGCGGCGAGGCGCAGGTAGTCGCCCGGCAGCTCGAGGCGGTCGCGCGTGCCGATGCGCTCGAGCTCGGCGCGCGCCTCGGTGGGGCGCTCGAGCTCGCTCTGCAGGAAGGCGAGGTAGTAGCGCCAGATCGGCACCGCCGGGTACTGCGCCACGAAGCTCTGCACCGCCGACTCGATCTCGGCGGCGCGCCCCTGCTCGAAGCGCAGCGCCAGCAGTTGCGTGCCGTAGATCAGCAGCGCGTCCTGGTGCTGCGTTCGCTTGATCGCCGCCAGGCCGGTCTCGGCGCAGCGCTCGGCCTCGGCGAAGCGCCCCTGCAACAGCGCGCGCATGCCCTCGAAGCGCCAGATGTACCACTCGAACCACGGCCGCGGGTGCTGGCGGGCGGTGCGGATGTAGGTCTCGAGCTCGGCGTCGAAGCCGAGCCGGTCGCCGCGCTCGAGCAGGTCGACCATCCGCCAGGAGTGCTCGCCCAACGCCATCTCGGGATCGCCGAGCTGCTCCGCCAGCCGCACCAGCTCGGCGGCGATGGCGAGGCGCTCGTCGATCGTGTCGGGCCCCCAGAGCGCCCAGCGCGAGTCGTTCAGCACCCAGCGCAGGGTGTTGGGATCGCCGATGCGGCGCGCCATCTCCACCGCCTGGCGGCAGAGGCTCGCGCGCCGCGGGTACGAACCGGGCTGGACGTAGAGCGAGTAGGCCAGCCGCGCCAGCACGCGCGCGCGCAGCGGGCTGTCGCTCGCCTCGAGCGCCTCGCCCGTACCGCGCGCGCCGCTCGCTTCGAGCGCCTCGCGCGCTTCCTCCAGCAGGCGCACGACCTCGGCGTCGAACACCAGGTGGGCGCGCTGCTGGCGGCCGCCCATGCCGAGCGCGGCGCGCGCCAGCGCCGCGCCCTGCGCCTCGGGCGGCAGCGCGCGCGCGACCTCGGCGGCGCGCAGGAAGGCGTCGCGCATGCCCTCCAGGTCGGCCGCGCCCCAGCGCGCGTCGCCCAGCGCCAGCAGCAGCTCGCAGTGCAGCGCCGTGTCCTCCGGCCGCGCTCCGCCGCGCCGCAGGCGCAGCGCCTGCAGGGCGCGGTCGTAGGTCGCCACCGCATCCTCGTACGCCAGCGTCTCCATGGCGCGGTCGCCGGCGCGGCGGGCGAACTCGACGGCCTTGTCGACGTCGCCGTCGACCGCCGCCTGGGCGTGGTGGTGGGCGATCTCGGCGAGGTGGGGCGAGAGGTTGGCGGCGTGGGCGCGCTCCATGGCGGCGGCGGTGGCGCGGTGCAGGGCGACGCGCTCGGCGGTGCGGAGATCGTCGTAGAGCAGGTCGCGCAGCAGCACGTGCGAGAAGCTGTAGCGCCCGAGCTCGCTGGCGAGCGCGTGCACGATGCCGGCCTCGCGCGCGGCGTCGAGCGCTTCGGCCAGCGTGGCGCGGGCGGCGGGCGTGGTGGCGCCGGTGACCTCTTCGAGCAGCGCGGTGTCGAACTCGCGCCCCTGCACCGCCGCCGCGGCGAGCACGCGACGCGCCGGCTCGGCGAGCGGCACCAGGCGCTGGCGGATGGCGGCGCGCAGCTCGTCGGGGATCGCCAGCCCGGGCTCGCCCTCGCGCCCGGGCTCGGCGCGCCAGAGGCGCACGACCTCGGAGACGAAGAGGGGATTGCCGTCGGTGACGGCGCAGACCTCGTCGACGGTGGCGCGGCTGACGCCCTCGGGCGCGGCCGCGGCGATGTAGCGCGCCACGGCGGCGGGCTCGAGGCCGCGCAGCGGGATGCGCTCGCCTTCGCGCAGCACCTCGGCGAGGATGCCGGCGACGACCGGGTCGCGCGCCGCCTCGGCGTCGCGATAGGTGCCCGCGACCAGCACCGGCATGGCGCGCAGCTCGCGCGCGAGGAAGCGGAGGAGGAGCAGGGAGGACTGGTCGGCGGCGTGCAGGTCGTCGAGCAGCAGCACCAGCGGGCGCGCCGCCGCCGCCTGTCGCAGCAGCGAGGTGGCGGCGTCGAGAACGCGGAAGCGCCCCTGCTCGGGTTCGGGGGCGGCACCGTGCTCGGGCAACGCCGCAACGCGCGGGCGCAGCTCGGGCACGACGTGCGCCAGGTCGGGGAAGGCGGCGAGATGGTCGTTCATCTCGGCGCGGTCGATGCTCGCGACGCAGGAGCGCAGGATCTGCGTCCAGGGCCAGTAGGCGGGCGCGCCGCCGCTCTCCCAGCAGCGCCCCCAGAAGACCCGCCGGCCGCGCTGCCCGGCCGACTGCGCCAGCTCGTCGATCAGGCGGGTCTTGCCGATGCCGGGCTCGCCCGCGACCAGGAAGAGGCGGCCGCGGCCGGCGTCGAGCTCGTCGAGCCCGGCGCTCAGGCGCGCGATCTCGTCGTCGCGGCCGACGAACGGCGAGCCCTGCCGGTGCGCTTCAACGCCCATCCCGCCGCGGTTCTTGCGCGCGCGCGAGGTGGGCTGTCAAGCACCGCTGGCCGCAGATCCGTGTTCATCCGTGTTCATCGGTGTCATCCGTGTCCTCTTCGCTCCCATCCACGCCTCAGCCGCGGCCGGAGAAGAAGTCGATCAGGATCTGGCTGGTGCCGTCGGGGTCTTCCTGCAGCACCCAGTGCGTCCCTTCTTTCAACTCGAGCAGGCGGCCGTGGTCGAGGAACTGCAGGCTGGCGCGGGTCAGGTCGCCGGGGATGAAGGCGTCGTGCGGCGCGGCGATCAGGAGGGTCGGGATGGCGACGCGCGCCGTGCCCTGGATCGCGGCGGGGTGACGATAGGCGGCCCGGTACCAGGCGACCATCGACGACATCGCGCCGTCGTTGTCCCAGGCGGAGCGGTAGAGGTCGAGCTTCTCGTCGGAGAAGGTGCCGGGACGGGAGGAATCGCGCAGCGCGTTCGAGAGCAGGCGCCAGTTGCCGAGGCGGCCGACCCATTCCGGCAGCCATGGAATCTGGAAGAAGGTGCGGTACCAGTCGACCGTGTCCTCCTTGCTCGGCCCGGCGAGGTGGGCCTGCGGATGGGGCGTGTCGATGATCGCCAGCTTGCGCACCCGGCCGGGGTGATCGATCGCCAGCCGCCAGGCGACGCCGCCGCCCCAGTCGTGCGCGGCGACGAAGGCATCCTGGTAGCCGAGCGTCTCGGTGAGCGCGGCGATGTCGCTGGCGAGCGTCGTGACGCGGTAGGCCTCGATGTCGGCGGGCTTGTCGGACTCGTTGTAGCCGCGCTGGTCCGGCACGATGACGCGGAAGCCCGCCTGCGCCAGGCGGCCCATCTGCCGGTACCAGGCGTACCAGAACTCCGGGTAGCCGTGCAGCAGGATCACCGGCGGCCCGTCCGCCGGGCCGGCGAGCACGACGTGCAGGGTCACGTCGCCGACGTCGACGCGGCGCGACTCGAGCTCGATGCCGAGCTCGCTCTCGGCCGCGGCCACCGCGTCGCGCTTCGGCTGGTCGCCCGAGCGCGCGCCCAGGTAGATCAGCAGGGCGACGATCGCCGCGGCGATCAGCAGCCGCCGGAGGGTGCGCATGCGGGCGGCGCTAGCACGGGCGGAGCGAGAAGAGAAATCGGGCCTGGAGCGAGGAACGAACGCGGCGCGCTCCGTTCCTCGCTCCGCCGTCGTTCAGACGCCGACCGCGCGCTCCGACACCTGCCACAGCCGCTCGGCGTTGCCGGGGTCGAGGGCGTAGGACTTGACGCCGGCGAGCGCGTCCTCGGCGTCGTCGACCTCGGCGACGTGGCAGTCCTCGAGGTACACGCCGCCGCGCCCTTCGAGCTCGGGCGCGGTGGCGGCGAACACCGAGGTGGCGGCGCCGGCGGGCACCGACTTGAACTTCATGCCGCCGCCGCGCGAGCGCGTGCGCAGGAACTCGAGATCCTCGGGCTGCAGGTGGCGGCCGAGCTCGGTCATGATCGCGCCGGGGTGGAGCGCCAGCGCGTGCACGCCGTCGGCGGCGAAGCGCTTCTCGAGGCCGACGGCGAACAGCACGTTGGCGGTCTTCGACTGCCCGTAGGAGAGCCAGTTGTGGTACGGCCGGCGTTCGAAGTGGAGGTCGTCGAACACCACCGGCGAGATGTGGTGGCCGCGCGAGCTGACCGAGACGATGCGGCTGGGCGCGCCGCGGCGCAGCGCCGGCATCAGCAGGTTGGTCATCAGGAAGTGGCCGAAGTGGTTGGTGCCGATCTGCATCTCGAAGCCGTCGGCGGTGTGCGCGAAGGGGCAGGCCATGACGCCGGCGTTGTTCACCAGGATGTGCAGCTCGGGATGGCGCTGCAGGAAGCGCGCGGCGAAGGTGCGCACGCTGGCGAGCGAGGCGAGCTCGAGCTCCTCGACCGCGACGCGCGCGTTGCCGGTGGAGGCGCGGATGCGCTCCGCCACCGCCTCGCCCTTGGGGACGTCGCGCGCGGTGAGGATCACCTCCGCGCCCTTCTCGGCGAAGGCGCGCGCGGTCTCCTCGCCCAGGCCGCTCGAGCCGCCGGTGACCAGCGCGACCCGCCCGCGCAGGTCGATGCCGTCGAGAACCTCGGCGGTGGTGGTGTCGTGACCGAACTGGCTGGCATCGCGCATGGGAGCGTCCTCTCTCTTCAGTGCGGCGGCGCGCCGGCGACCGTGCGCTGCGTGTCGAGCAGCAACGGCGCCCAGCGCAGCCGCGGGTTGGTGGTGGGCGCCTGCGGCTCGGGACCGTGGAAGGTCCGGCCGGCGGGCAGTTCCAGATTGCGGATCTCGAAGGTGGCCTCGTAGGTGCGGCCCGGGCGGGCGTCGAGGACGACCTCCTCGGCGGCGGTCGAGGCGAGCTCGCCGGCGCGGAAGCTGACGCGGACGCGATGCCTGCCGGGCAGGATCGCGAGTGGGCGCTGCGGCTCGCCGGGCGCGGGCGGATCCTCGACCGGCAGATCGTCGATCACCTCGATGCGGGTGACGGTGAGCTCGCCGCCCTGGTCGCGCTCAAAGCGCGCCAGCAGGATCGCGACCTGGCTCGCCGGCAATTCGTCGCCGGCGTAGGCGAGGATGGTGTCCTTGGAGACGAGCTCCTCCTCGGCGACCGGCGGCTCGGCCGGAAGGCGCGGCGCGGAGGCGCTGGCGCACGACGCCAGCAGCGCGAGGACGGCGAGAACGGCGAGGCGGCTCATCGCCGCGACCCCTACACCGAATCCCGCACGCGGGCCAATCTGGAGTGCGGCGGTTTCCGCCGCTCTGGATCGTACGCCGACGAATCCAGAGCAGCGACGACCGCCGCACTCCAGACCATTGCGCCGGCCGGTCGCCGCGCGCTAGCTCTTCAGCGTCGTGCGCCGGCGCCTCGGACTTCTTCTCGCTCTGCTCGCGGCCGCGCCGGCGCTCGCGGCCGAGCGGCCGCGCACGCGCATCCAGGCCTCGCTCTCGCTCGCGCCGGCGGAGATCCGCGGCACGGTCGAGACGCGCTTCGTCAACGGCAGCGGCGTCGCCCTCGACGAGGCGGTGCTGATGCTCTTCCCCAATCGCTTCGCCCGGCCGGACGAGGGCATCGACGACGTCAACCGCCCGTTCGTCTACCCGGGCGAGGACTTCGTGCCCGGCGGCATCGAGGTCGAGGGCGTCGAGGTCGACGGCGCGCCGGCGGCGACGCGGGAGATCGACACCCCCGGCCTGCTGCCCGACTGGGGGCTGCGCGTCGCCCTGCCGGCGCCGCTGCCGCCGGGCGCCGCGGCGACCATCCGCGCCCGCTTCACCACTCGCGTGCCGCTGCGCTTCGGCACCTTCGGCCACTTCCAGGACACGCTCACGGCGATCGGCGGCTGGTACCCGGCGCTGGCGGCGCTCGCGCCCGACGGCGCGTGGATGCTGCGCGGGCTGCCGCCGCTCGCCGACTTCGAGGTCGCGCTCGCGGCCGAGCCGCCGCTCGAGATCCTGCTCAACGGCCGCCACGCGATGGCGCTCGCGCCGCCCGAGCCGATCGCCGTCGAGGGCGTGCACTTCCTCTCGCTCGTCGCCGCGCCCCTCTGGCTGAAGCAGACCGTCGACACGCCGGCGGGGCGGGTCGTGCACTACCGCCGCCCGCGCGTGCGTCACGACCGCCAGGCCTTCGGCCCGGACCTGGACGAGATCATGCGCGCCTCGCTGGCGGAGATCGTGCGCGACCGCCCGCCCGAGGTGCCGCCGCCGCGCGGCGAGCTGGTGGTGGTCGAGGCGCCGCTGCGCCTCGACCTTACGGCGCCGGGCGAGGGCATGGCGGTGATCTCCGATCGCACCCTCGACGTCTTCTTCCTGCTGCGACCCTTTCACCAGGCGCAGTTGGCCGAGGCGAGCTACGCCGAGCTGCTGCGGCCGGCGATCGCGGCGCGCGAGTCGCCGCGCGACGTGCCCTGGGTGAGCGAAGGCCTGTCCTACGAGCTGGCGCGCGACTGGTACGGCCGCTCGCGCAGCGACACCCGCAGCGTGCAGGACTGGATCGAGGTGTTCAACCTGTTCGCGATCGTCGACCGCTTCGAGATCGCGCCCAAGGTCCCGTTCGTCGCCGCCTTCTTCCCGCGCGCCACCACGGTCGACCCGCTGCGGCAGTACATCTCGACCTGGACCGACGACCGACCCGCCGGCCACGTGGTGCTCGGCAAGCTGAAGCAGGAGGTCGGCAAGGCCGAGTTCGCCCGCCTGCTGTCCGCGTGCGCCGCCGCCGCGTCGCCGCTGCGGCAGTGCGCCGCCGGCGCCAGCGGCCGCGATCTCGACGCCTTCTTCGCGCAGTGGCTGCAGCCGTATCCCGAGATCGACTACGCCGTCGGCGCGGTCGAATGGAACGAGCCGGTCGCCACCGGCGAGGACGACGAAACGCGCCGCCGCACGCGCGTCACCGTGCTGCGCACTTCCTCGCGCCCGATCCGCGAGCCGGTGACCGTGCGCCTGCGCAGCATCGGCGGCAATCACGTCGACCTGCGCTGGGACGAGGCCGGCGACTCGGGCGAGGTCGAGGCGCGCACACCGTTTCGCACCTGGCAGGTGGTCATCGACCCCAACCGGGAGCTGATCGAGACCACGCGCGCCGACAACGCTCGACCGCCCGAGCTGCAGGTGATCCTCGACACCGCCGAGGTCGAGGTGAGTTCGACCGAGTTCGGCCTCTCCGGCCTGGCGGTGGCGCGCGCCCGCGGCGACTACCGCAAGGACCTGGCGGTCGCCGGCGTGTGGAACAACCGCGGCCTGGCGACCACCGTCGGGCCGCGCTGGCACGGCGGTGAGGCGATCGACCCGGTCTTCTTCCGCCACAACCTCTACTTCTTCTACGCCGCGCAGGCGCTCGACTCGAGCTTCCGCGACGATCGCGATCCCGACCGCCGCACCGCCGGTCACGTCAACGGCATCGGCCTGCGCTACGACTACAACAACATCCTCTCCTACGATAACCCGACGCACGAGGTGCATCTCCAGCTCCACACCGACTGGTACGACGACGCCCTCGGCAGCGACTACGACTACCTCGCCTGGGGCGGCTATCTGGTGCTGACGCACCCGCTCTTCAGCAACCGCACGCTGCTGGCGGGGCAGGTGGTCAACGCCTTCACCGAGGCGCTCGGTTCGAGCGAGGTGCCGAACCAGGGCCTCTACTCGCTCGGCGGCTCGCGTTCGATTCGCGGCATCGGCGTCGAGGAGGAGCTCGGCGGCAACATCTTCCTGCTGCGCACCGAGCTGCGGCAGATGCTCTACCCCGAGCTCGATCTAAACCTGCTCGACCTGCTGGTGCTGCGCCGATTCCAGTTGCGGCCGTTCGTCGACACCGGGCGGGTGGACGACTCGGCCGGCCGCATCTACGACCCCAGCGGCTTCGCCGTCGGCGTCGGCCTCGGCTTCGGCCTGGTCTACGACTTCATGGGCTTCTTCCCCTCGATCGCCTACATGGAGGTCGCGACCCGCGTCGACCGCGACCCCGGCGACGTGCAGTTCCTCTTCGGCACCCGCCAGGCGTTCTGATCCCGAGTGCGGCGGCGGCCACCGCTCTGGATCGCCGCCATCGAGAGCGGCGGAGACCGCCGCACTCCACTACGGGAGGCACCCGGAGCAGGTGCACGGCCTGGTTCCGAGCGAGGGCGAGGGCTGATTCCAGAACTGGAAGCACTGTGCCGGGCAGGAGAAGTCCCAGCGCGACGGCAGCGGGTAGAAGCCGTCGCGAGCGCGCGGCGAGCTCTGGTTGGGGATCCCGGCCGGGTTGATGCGGTTGTCGACGGAGTAGTCGAACTGCCGGATCGGGTCGCCGGGGCGGTCGCGCACGAACAGGGTGTAGGTTCCGCTGACGTAGGCGCAGGGGCGCGGCTCGCAGGAGAACGATCCGTCGAGACAGCAGGCCTTGTCGCCGCCGCCGAAGTCGATCGAGCCGACGAAGCGGTACCAGCTTCCCATGCCCGGCGGGACGCAACCCTCGATCGTCAGCGCGCCGCCGCCGACGCTCCAGCGGCCGACGTTGGTGCCGAACCAGCCGCCCGCCTGAGAACCGCCGGCGAAGGCGTTGCCGTCGGGCGTCAGCCAGAAGACGATGCGCGTGGCCTGCTCGACCGGCAAGGCCGTGTCGCGCAGGACGATCAAGCCCGAGGGCGCCGGGATCCAGGCCTGCAGGAAGAAGAACTCGCGATTCGAGGTGATCCGGCGGGTGAGAGGTCCCTGCTCGACGAACACGCGCCAGCCGGTGGCGCTCGAACCGGGCACCGCCGGCACCACGGCGCGGATGCGCTCGGAGCTCTCGACGACGACGTCGGTGGCGTTGAACACCTGCGGGTTCGGCGCGTCGACCAGCAGCTCCTCGAAGCGCACGCGCACGTCGGCTCCGGGCCGGGTATCGAAGCCGGTGCCGGTCAGCTCGAAGGTCGAGCCGACCATGCCCTGCGTGGGCGCGATGGCGAGGAGCTGCAGGCCGCTGGTGACCGCGATGTCGGTGGGCGACTCGGCCATCTCGTCGCCGCGCGCGACGCCGACCCCGATCGGCCCCTGCACGACGGCGGTGTAGGCCGACTCGGTGGCGACCATGATCCGCCGCCCGTCGGCGTCGACCTGGAGCAGCTCCAGCCCGGTCTCGGTCGTCTGCGTCGGGAACGGCCCGCTGCCGCGGTCGACGAAGGTCACCAGCGGTCGCGGGCCGCCGGGGAGTGCGAGAGCGAAGCCGCGGATGTCGATCACCCGCGGCTCCGGCTGGCGCTCGATCGACGTCGGCCGGATCTCGATGACCGTCATGCGGAAGAAGACGTCGAAGCGCAGGTACGAGGGCATCTGGATGATGTCGACCAGCGCTTTCACCGCGTCGGTGACGGTCGCCGCGGTGCCGATCGCCTCGGCGACGGCGGCGATGCCACCGACCACCGGGATCAGCGCGGTGGCGATGCGGATGCCGAGCGCGCGCACCACGACGTCGTCGACGGTGCCCGCCGCCCAGCGCCCGATCGCCTGCGTGATCGGGCCGATGTTGGTCAGGTCGGTCTTCAGCACCGCGACCAGCAGGCCGATCGCCGCCGCCGCGTTGCGGTTGCGGAGGTAGTCCTGGATCGCCTGCTCGTCGTCCGGATAGCGGTCGGCCATGGTGTTGAGCACCGTCTTGGCCAGCAGGTGGGCGTCCTTGGCGGGATTGCGCTTCTCCAGCGCCGCGCCGATGGCAGTGGTGATGGCCGGCAGGAGGATGCGATCGAAGAGCGTGCGGGTGGCGAGCACGACGTTGACGTCGAGATCGCCGCTGGGCGGGTTGGGCGCGCCGAGGCCGCCGGTGACCACGTCGACGCGCGCGCTGCGGTAGTTCGGCACGCGATACTCGCGGTCGGCGGCGCTGAAGCCCCACAACAGTCCCTCCTGGCTGCCGACGATGCGGTTGTCGAACCAGTGGCGCGCGTGCGCCTGCAGCGACTGGCCGCCGGCGGCCTCGCGGATCGCGACGCTGAGGTAGACCATGGTGTCGTTCTCGATCGCGACGTTGCCGGTTCCCTCGATCTGGCGCAGCAGGACGTCGACCTGCTCGCTGCACGCCGGCAGCGATGCCGGCGGGCAGTCGCCGCCGCCGGTGGGCTCGATCGTCGCCTTCAGCGTCGCCTGTTGCGCCGCTCCGCCCTCGTTCGCCTGCAACCCGGCCTGCGCGGCGTCCGACGATGCCAGCGCCGCCGCCAGCACGTCGTTGCCGGCGTCGAGGGCGGCGAGGTACTGCGCGTCGAAGGCGGGCGGCGGATTGACGAGGAAGTCCGGATCGGCCGCGAGCCCCTGCGCGATCTCGTCGGCGAGGGCCTGCACTGCCGACAGCGCCGCGAGCTGCGAGCGCGCCTGGTCGACGGACGCCTCCTCGGCGGCGGCGACGAGGCCGGTCGCTCCCACCATCATGACGATCGCGGTGGAGAGGGCGTCGACCCGCACTTCGGTGTCGCCGGGCAGGGCGATGGCCTGCAGGTAGGGGCGGGGCGTGTCGCCACCGCCGCGCGCGACGGTGACCAGATCGAGGCCGCTGCGGCTGGTGCGCACCTGTGCTCGGCCCTCGCCGTCGAGTGGAGTGCCGGCCTCCATGCCCGCCGAGGCGACCAGGTCGGTCGCCGCGATCGCCGCCCCCGGCGGCAGGACCACCTCGACGGCGACGGTCTGCGTCACGCGCAGCGGCGCGGTGTTGCTGCGCAGGCTCGCCGTGCGCACGGCGACGTCACCGCTGCGCGCCTCCGCCGGCACGGTGACCTCGAGCACGGTCGCCTCGGTCGAGCTGGGAGGCGCGCTCGCCCCGGCGAACTCGACGCTGGTGACCCCCGCGAGGTCGAGGCCGCGGAGCTCGAGGGTTGCCGCCGGGTCGGTGTCGCGATCGATGCGGCGGAAGAGCACCGGCGCGCCGCGCGCCAGGATCTCGACCGGCAGGGGCGGCGAACGACGCGCCCCACGCACGACGCGCAGGACTGGCCCGGCGCCCTCGGGAACGAGGACGGTCAACTCGGTCGCGCTCGCCATCAGCGGCAGGACGGCGACCGGCGCGTCGCCCTCGAAGACCACGAGGTTGCCAGCCGGGGTCGGGTCGAAGCCGAGGCCGCGGACCACCAGGGCGTCGCCGACGCGCCCGACGTCCGGAGGGACGCCGTCGGCGTCGACGTCGAGGCGAGCCTCGAAGGCGACGAGCGGATCGTCTGCCAGCGGATCGGCCTCCGGCAGAGGCTTGGTGCGCTCGCCGTCCTCGACGTCGGGCACGCCGTCGCCGTCGTCGTCGGCGTCCTCGTAGTCGGCGAGCCCGTCCGCGTCGCTGTCGACGCACCAGGCGGGATCGTCGCCGCACTCCTCCCCGTCGTTCAGGCCGTTGCCGTCGCGATCGGTGCCGCCCGGACAGGCATGGCGCAGATCGACGACGCCTTCGACGAGGTCGTCGACCGTGACCGCGCCATCGGCGTTGGCATCGAGCGGCGGGCAGGCGTCGAGCGGTGTGCCGCCGAGGGCGACGCCGACGGCGACGACCAGGTCGGCGGTCTGGAGAGTTCCGCCCGAGCAGGCGCGGACACAGGGCCCGGCCTCCGCCGGTGCGGCGGCACCGAGGGCGATGGCCAGTGCGACGGCGAGCAGGCGTGCCGCACAGAGGCCGCGCTCGTCTGCGCTGGTCGACCGTTTCCCGAACTGCGACGGACCTCGCAAGACCATCCTCCTGTTGGGCGGGACGACGGCCGCTCTTATCCCCCCGCCTGCGAGGGTCAGTCAAGGGAAGGACACAGCGCGGGCGGGTTCGCGCCACCGCTGGTTTACGGCTAGGACTTCGGGCTCGGATGCAGGCGCCCGACGAGATCCTCGGCATGACGCAGGCGGAGTACGCCGCGGCGCGTGCCACCAGCGCGCGCGCAGCGCGCGCCGACTACGGTCGCGCGCTGCGGGCGGGCGAGGGGGTGGCGTTGCCGCGCCGGGCGCGCTGCGAGAGCGACGGAGGGGTGGTGAAGTTCTGCCTCGAGGTCGCCGGCGTGGCCGGCGGCGCGCCGCTCGAGACCGAGTCGGTGATCATCCCGATGACGTCCTATCGCGGCGCTGGCTGGCACACCCTCTGCGTCTCCTCGCAGGTCGGCTGTCGCATGGGATGCACCTTCTGTGAGACCGCTCGCATGGGCCTGGTGCGCAACCTGAGCGCGCGCGAGATCGTGGCGCAGTTCGTCGTCGCGCGCGCGCTGCGCGCGGACGCCGGCGCGCCGCCGCCGCCCAGGCCCTACCGCTACTTCCAGAGCGGCATCCAGAACATCGTCTTCATGGGAATGGGCGAGCCGCTCGACAATCTCGACGAGGTGGCGCAGGCGATCCGCGTGCTGGGCGAGCCGAACGGCATCGCCTTCCCGCAGTCGCAGATCACCGTCTCGACCGTCGGCCGCATCGACGGTCTGCGCCGGCTGGCGGCGCTCGGCTGGCCCAACCTGCGCCTGGCGATCTCGCTCAACGCCCCCGACGACGAGCTGCGCAGCCGCCTGCTGCCGGTCAACAAGGCGATGCCGCTGGCGGAGCTGAAGCAGGCGCTGCTCGACTATCCGCTCGCGCCGCGCGGCTACTTCCTGATCGAGTACGTCCTGCTCGCCGGCGTCAACGACGCGCCCGAGCAGGCTCGCCAGGTGGCGGAGTGGTGCCGCGGCCTACGCTGCGTCGTCAATCTCATCCCGTACAACCCGCAGCGCGAGGCGCCCTACCGGACGCCGAGCGAGGACGCGGTGCTGGCGTTCCTGCGGGCGCTGCGCTCGCACGGGGTGTTCGTCAAGCGGCGCCAGACCCGCGGCCGCGACCTGATGGGCGCCTGCGGCCAGTTGGGCAACCCCGAGCTGCGGCGCTGACCCGACCTCTTCGCGGCCCGGCCACGCGATCTTCGCGGCGCAGCCGCGTCTGGAGTGCGGCGGTGGCCGCCGCTCTGGATCGTTCGCCGCAGCCAGCCAGAGCGGCGCTTCGCGCCGCACTCCAGATCACGGCATGCCGGCCTTCATCAGCGCGGCATCCTCCGGCAGCAGGAAGCCCGCCGCCAGGGCGGCGTCGGTGGCGGCGTCGAAGGCGGCGTCGTAGTCGCCCGGCATGGGGTAGAGCTCGGCGAGCGTCGCCTCGTCGAAGGGCACGGTGGTGCCGAACAGCAGACACAGCAGCGTTCCCGTCTGCCCCTCGCCGGAGAGCTTCGCGATCGGCGCGTCGACGTAGGGCGTGCGGACGCCGCCGAGCGCGTTGCCGCGGGCGTCGCGCGCGATGAACGGCGGCGGTCCGTCGGCGACCTCGATGCGGTCGGCCAGCGGCGGCTCGACCCCTTCGTGCACCCAGCGGCGCAGGGCGGCGATCGCGGCCTTGCCGACCCAGTGCTGCGGCCCGGAGTTGATCACGCGCGGGCAGGAGATCAGACCGGGGATCGGCTCCGAGGTCAGGACGATGCGGGCCACCTCGGGCGAGTCGCCGCGGTCGGTGGCGCCGACGAAGAGGGTGTAGGTGTCGGCGTGGGCGGTGCCGGCGACCTCCCAAGTGCGCACGCGCGCCGTGTCGTCCTGGCGCGCCAGCACCGACGAGAGCAGGGTGAGGTCGGTCTCGGTCTGGAAGATCATCGCCGGGTGCTCGAGGTCGTCGCGGATCGGCGAACCGACGGGCACGCCGATGGTCGTCTGCGGCGACTCCGACAGCGCCGCAGCGGTGCTGCCGCGGCTGTGGACGAAGAAGCCGTCGAAGACGTCGGCCCAGGGGTGGATGGCGTTGGCGTAGGTGACCATGCGGATCGCCGACTGCGATTCGCCCGCGGCGATGACGCGCTCGGCCACCAGGCCGCCGAGCGGGTCGACGCCGGCGGCGCGGCGCAGCGCCTGTGCGACCTGTGAATAGATGTCGTAGGAGAAGCTGTCGCCTGGGTGGGCGAGCGAGCCGTAGCGCGCGGGGTCGACGAGCTTGAGCGGCATCGGCGGCAGACCGACCACCGAGCTGCCGCTCTCGACGCCGGCCTTCTGCGCCGAGACGCCGACCCAGGCCCAGCCGCGGCGGACGAGCTCGGTGTGCAGCATCGTCCAGTCGGGCGACGAGTCGAGACCGCCGCTGACGTTCAGCCACTCGACCAGGACGGTGCCGTTGAAGGCCGCCGGGTCGATCGGGCGGTAGACGAGGATGCGGGTGCGGTAGGGCGCGGTGGCGGCGGGCTCGACGCTCCACTTGCCGTCGTTCGGCAGCGGCTCGGTGTTGCGGAACGAGGTCGCCGTGCCGGAGACGAAGTACTCGGCGCGCTGGTAGCCGACCTCGGCCAGATCGAAGGTGGTCGAGGCGACGAACGGCTCGCCCCGGCCGCCGCCGACCGGACCCTCGACGGTCGCGCGCGCGACCGTCGTGGGGCAGGCGTCGAGCGCGTGGCCGACCGCTGCCAGCAGGCACTCGGCCGGCGTGCCGCTGTCGCAGGCGAAGCGAGCGCAGGTCGCGGCGCCGTCGAGCTGCGCGCCGACGCTGCCGACCAGCTCGTCGATGGTGACCGCGCGATTGCGATCGCAGTCGCCGGTGCACGGAATCGCCGCCGCCGCATTCGCCGCGGCCAGCAGCGCAAGCGCTCCCCCCAGGATGAGTCGACGCATTCCCCAGCCTTTAGACGACCCGGCCCCGCTCGATCCAGCCCCGCAATCCTTACCGCATTGCTAACCGATCGGCCGTCGCTCTTTACCGGCGCCGCCCCTAGCGTTCTCCCGTCATGGCAAACCCCTCCCAGTCCACCCCCCGATCTCGGCAGGACAGCGGAGCCGCGACCGTCAGGGAGCGGTTGGCCTCGCGCTGGCACGCAGCCAACCGCTCCCTGACGGTCGCGGCTCCGCTGGCGCGCGAGGCGGGGGCATCGGTGCCCAGCGCGGACGCGTGGCCACTGTCCGTCCCGTGGTCGGGTGCCGTGGCGCTCGCGGCGGGCGGCGGGGTGGCGCTCGCGGCGGCCTTTCCGCCGCTCTCGTTCGCGCCGGCGGCCTGGCTGGCGTTGGCGCCGCTGCTGGTCGCCTGTGCGGCCCTGCCGCCGGCGCGCGCCGCGCTCGCCGGCCTGGCGTTCGCGGCCACCCTGGCCGCCGGCGTCGCCTGGTTCGTGCCGGGGATGCTGTCCGCCTACTTCGGCCTCGGCGGGGCGGGCGCCGCCGCCGGCGCCCTCGCCGTGGTGGCGCCGCAGGCGCTCTGCATCGCGGCCTACGCCGCCTGGGTCTCGTGGCTGGCGCGCCGCGGCGCCGCCGGCCCTCTGCTGCTGGCCGGCGGTTGGCTGGTGTGCGAGCTGGCGCGCGCGCGCCTCGTGCCGGCCGGAGCCTGGGCGCTGCTGGCCTACTCCCAGGTGCAGTCGACGCCGCTGATCCAGATCGCCGATCTCGCCGGCCCGTACGGCATCGGCCTGCTGATGGCGGCCGTCAACGCGCTGGCGGCGGCGGTCTGCGCGCCGTCGCTGCGCGGGCGCCGGCCCCTCGCCGCCGCCGCGGCGGTCGCGGTCGCCTTCGTGCTCACCGCCGAGTATGGCCACTGGCGCCTCGGTCAGAGTTTCGAGGATGGGCCGTCGATCGAGGTCGCGGTGGTGCAGGCGGGCGCGCCGCCGACCGAGCCGGCGTCGCGCGCCGCGCGGCTCGAGCGCCACCTCGAGCTGACGGCGGCGGCCGGCGACGCCGAGTTGGTCGTCTGGCCCGAGCACGCCTTCGACGGCTACCTGGAGGAGGCGTCGCCGGCGCGCGATGCCGTCCTGCGCGCGGCCGGCGCGTCCGGCGCCGACCTCGTCCTCGGCGGGCCGCACTTCGAGGCCTCGCCCACGGGCACGCGCTACCACAACTCCGTCTACCTTCTGCGCGACGGCCGGCTGGCGGCGCGCTACGACAAGCACCGGCTCGTGCCGTTCGCCGAAGAAGCGCGGCTCGAGTGGCTGCTGGGCCGCTCGCCTGCCGCCTATTCCCCCGGAGGGGGATCGTTCGTCCTGTCGGGGTCTGCGCTCCGACTCGGCGCGTTGCTGTGCTTCGAAGCGATGTTCCCCGAGCTCGCGCGCGAGGCCGCGGCGGCGGGCGCCGAGGTGCTTCTCAACCTGTCGAACGACACCTGGCTCGGCGCCGGCGCACCGGCGCGCCAGCAGCTCGAGATCGCCATGCTGCGCGCGGTCGAGAATCGCCGCCCGCTGCTACGGGCGGCGTCGACCGGTATCTCCGCCGTGGTCGACCCGCACGGGCGCGCCGTCGCGCACGCCGAGTTCGACAGTCGTCGCGTTCTGCGCGCGACCGTGCACGCGTCGCGCGTCCGCACGCCGTACCAGCGCTGGGGCGACGCCCTGGCGTGGCTGGTGCTCGCGGGTGTCGCGGCGGCGTCGCTGCGACCGTCTCTCCATCGGGCCCTGTCTTTCTTCCAGAGGAGGTCTTCATGAAACCGTTCGTCTCTCTCGTCGCGTTTGCCGTCTGCCTCGCGCTCGCGCCCGGCGCCGCCCGCGCCGGCGCGCCGCAGCCCGAGACGCGGCAGGGCGACTTCGCCCACACCTGTCGCGGCGGCGCGCGCAAGGCGCTGGCGTGCACGGTGCCGACGGAGGACGTCGACTGCCCCGGCAGCGAGTGCGTCGTCACCACCCTGAGCAAGGTCGTCCCGGGCACGCTGACGATCATCGCGCACGACTCGGTCACCGACTGGCTCGCCGGGGGCGCCGGCAATCGCGCCCTGACGGTGATGCTCGAGGTGCGCGCGCCCGACGGCAGTCGGCAGATGCTCGCCGGCACCTACCAGGATCTGCTCGACCCGACCAATGCGCCCTCGGCGCCGAGCGACGTCGTCGCCATCCAGATGGACGAGTCCGCGCTGCACGCGCTCGCGCCGGCGGTTGGCGGCCTGCTGTTCATCCGCCCCGAGTCGGCGCTCGCGGCGAAGCTGCAGACGCTCTTCGGCAGCACCGGCACGCCGGTGATCATCGCGGTCGCGCCCCGCAGCGCCCAGTTCGCCGACCACACCGACGACGCCCTGGCGAGCGTGCTGCGCTTCAAGGTGAGGGTGAGGTTCGTCGAGCCCCTGCCGTGAGGGGGAGAGCGTGAGTGGGGAGAGAATGATGCCACGGAGGCACAGAGGCACGGAGAGCTGAGCGGCCGAGCCTTCCCTGCCGCAGCGACTCATGCGTCGATCGCGCGCACCGGACACGATCCTGCTCGTCGCCCTGCTGGCGGTGTGGCTGGTCTGCACCGCGCTGCACCTGAAGCAGCTCCTCGGCGGCGGGCTGGCCTGGGTGGGGGTGTACGTCACGGCGGATCCCCACGCCGGCGACCCTCCGCGCGTGCGCGCCTTCTGGCCGGGGGCGTCGCGCGCGGCGGCCGGCGGGCTCGAGGTCGGCGACTGCCTGCTCGCCGCCGGCGACCTCGACCTGCGCGGCGTCGGCCCGATCGGCTTCGCCGCCCACGTGCACGCGGCGGCGGCCGCGCTCGGCTCGCTGCGCGTGCCGATCACCTACCAACCCGCCTGTGCCGCCCCCCCCACCACCACCACGATCGACCTCATTCCCGTCGCTTACCCGTGGCGGATGCTGCCGCTCACCTGCACTCTCGTGCTGAGCGCGGCGCTGGTCCTGTTGCGCCGGCCGGGTACGCGCGTGGCGCGCGCGTACTTCCTGGTCGCCGTCGCCTACGCCCTGCACTGGACCTTCTTCTTCGGCGGTCCGCTGTTGCAGAGCGCCGCCTGGGTCGCGGTCTTCCTCTGCGCCTCGACGGTGATGCTGCCGCTGATGCTGCGCGCGGCGCTGGTCTTCCCGGCCGAGGTCGCGCCGGCGCGGCTGCCCTGGTGGCCGTGGCTGTTCGCGCTCTTCGGTCCGGTCTCGTCGAGCTGGATCTACGGCGTGCCGCTGCCGCCCGAGTGGGGCTTCCGCGCGGTCCTCGCGCTCAACGTCGCCTTCATCGCCACGCTGCTCGCCGTCCTCACCCGCAACTTCCGCCGCGCCGGCCCGCTCGGCCGGCGCCAGCTCGAGTGGGTGCTGCTGGGGATGTACCTCGGCACCGTGCCGGTGCTGCTCGCCGACCTCGTCGGCGCCGTCGAGCCCTCGCTCTGGTGGCTGCACGAGATCGCCGCGATCGCCGAGATCGTCGTGCCGGTGTGCATCGTGATCGCGATCGTGCGCACCAACACCTTCGACGTCGACCGCCTGGTGACCGGCGCCGCGCTCTACTCGCTGCTGTCGATCCTGGTGCTGGCGGGCGTGCTGGCGGCGGTGCCGAAGGCCGCGCGCGCCGCCAGCCGCGCGGCCGACCTCGACCCGCGCACGGTCCAGCTCGCGCTCTCGCTGGCGGTGGCGGCGGCGATGGTGCCGGCGCGGCGCGTCCTCGGCCCGCGCGTGGAGCAGGTGCTGTTCCGCGAGCGGCACGCGCTGCGCGCCGGCATCGAGGAGCTGTTGCGCGACCTCGCTTCGGCCGGCGGGGCGGAGGCGCTCTTCACGCTCGCCGGCGAGCGGCTGAGCGAGCTCGTCCGGCCGCACACCTGCGTGATCTACGCCTCGCTGGGCGACGCCATCGAGCCGGTGTTCGCCCGTCTCGACGCGGGCGAGAGCGCGCCGCGGGTGCCGCAGCCGTCGGCGGTGATCGCCGCCCTGCGGCAGCAGCGCGCGCCGCTCGACCTGGCGCGCTGGCACCCGGAAGCGGGCGCGGCGCCGTCGGCGGAGGAGCGTGCCGCGCTCGAGCGGCTGCGGGCGGCGCTGGTGCTGCCCGTACACCGCGGCGGCGAGCTGGCGGCGGCGATCTGCCTGGGCGCCAAGCGCTCGGCGGACATCTACACCGCCACCGACGTCACTCTGCTGGCCGCCGTCGCGGAGAAGGTCTCGAGCGAGCTGTTGCGCTTCGACACGGAGGACATCGTCCGCCAGGAGCGCGCGATGAGCGCGGCGCTGCTGCACTACGTCCCCAGGCCGGTGGCGCAGCGCCTGACCCGGGGGCAGTCGATCGAGGGCGGCGAGTGCGAGGTGTCGGTGCTGTTCGTCGACATTCGCGGCTACTCGGCCTTCTCCGAGGCGCGCGATGCCGGCGAGGTGTTCTCGCTCGTCAACCGCTACACCGAAGCGGTGTCGGCGGTGATCCAGAAGCGCGGCGGCACGGTGGTCGAGTTTCTCGGCGACGGCCTGATGGCCGTCTTCGGCGCGCCCGATCCGCTGCCCGAGCACGCTCGCGTCGCGGTCGAGGCGGCGCGCGAGGTGGTCGAGGCGGTGCGCGACCTCGCGCTCCAGCCGGGCGAGGGCGAGGCGCCGATCGCGGTCGGCGTCGGCATCGCCAGCGGCCAGGCCTTCGTGGGCAACGTCCGCACCAGCGACCGCCTGGTCTACACCGCCATCGGCGACGTCGTGAACCTGGCGTCGCGCATCCAGGGCCTGACGCGCGAGCTGGGCGCGGCCGTCGCGATCGATGCCAGCACGCGCCGCGCCGCCGGTGCCAGCGCCGACCGCTTCCAGTTGCATCCCGCGATGCGCGTGCGAGGGCGGGCGGAGGCGGTGGACGTGTATGCGCGCTGACGCGGAGCTCCTCTTCCTCGTTCGTCGAGCGAAGCGTGCAAGAACCTTCTTCTGACATCTCCGCTCCCGTGGTACGTCTCGGGTCACCCTCATGGCCCAGACCCGCAGCGGGATCCTCTTCGGCCCCTATCGACTCGACCTCGCGGGGCCGCGACTCTGGCGCGGCGACCAGCCGGTGCCGCTGCAGCCGCGGCCGCTGGCGGTGCTCTGCCATCTGGCGGCGCAGCCGGGGGTGGTGGTGGGGCGCGACGAGCTGATCGCGCGCCTGTGGGGCGGAACGCACGTCACGCGCGCGGTCCTCAAGGTGGCGGTGCGCGCCATCCGCGAGGCTCTGGGCGACGACGCCGACGAGCCGCGCTACATCGAGACGGTCGGACGCGAGGGCTACCGCTTCATCGGCGGGGGCGTCTCGGCCGCGCCGCTGGCGCCGCGCGCGGCCGCTTCGGCGGCCGGCGGCGGGGCGATGGTCGGGCGCGAGGGCGATCTGCTTCGGCTGCACGCCGCGCTGGCGCGCGCCCAGGCCGGCCAGCGCGCGATCGTGCTGGTCTCGGGCGAGGCCGGTATCGGCAAGAGCACGCTGCTCGACCGCTTCCTGGCCGACGTCGATCCGCTCGCCAGCGTGTGCGTCGCGCGCGGCCAGTGCCTCGAGCAGTACGGCGAGGGCGAGCCCTATCTCCCGGTGCTCGAAGCGCTCGGCGCGCTGGCGCGCGGGCCGGCGGGCGGCGAGCTGAGCGAGACGCTGGCGCGGCACGCGCCGAGCTGGGTGTCGCAGCTCGCCGCGCTCGACCCGGCGCCGGCGGCGCGCTGGCGTCGCGACGAGGCGGTGGCGACGATGCCGGCGCGCATGCTGCGCGAGCTGGCCGACGCGCTCGAGGTCTTCACCGCCCGGCGCACGCTGGTGCTGGCGCTCGAGGATCTGCACTGGAGCGATCCCTCCAGCGTCGAGTTGATCGACTGCCTGGCGCGCCGGCGACCGGCCGCGCGCCTGCTGGTGCTCGGCACGCTGCGGCCGGTGGAGGCGGCCGACCGCAGCCTCGGCGGCGTTCTCCACGAGTTGCTCGCCAAGGGGCTGTGCGAGCTGATCGAGCTCGGGCTGCTGTCGCGCGACGAGGTCAGCGCCTATCTGACGGCGCGCTTCGGCGGCGTGCCGGCCGCCGACCTGCGCCGGCTGGCGGCGCGCGTGCACCAGCGCACCGAGGGCAACGCTCTCTTCATGATCCACATGGTGAACGAGCTGGTGGCGGAGGGGCTGCTGGCCGGCGGCGATGGCGAGTGGCGCATCGCGGGGTCGATCGACGACGCCACCGAGGGCGTTCCGAGCGCGCTCCTCGAGGTCATCGGGCGCGGCCTGCGCGGCCTCGCGCTCGAGCAGCGGCAGGTGCTCGAGGCGGCGAGTGTCGCGGGCGAGGAGTTCGCGGTGGCGGCGGTGGCGGCGGCGCTGGAGAGCGACGAGGAGTCGGTCGAGGACGCCTGCGAGCAGCTCGCCGCGCACGGCGCCTTCATCGTCGAGGCCGGGGTGGCCGAGTGGCCCGACGGCTCGGTCTCGGGCCGCTACCGCTTCCGCCACGCGCTCTACCGGCACGCGCTCTACGAAGGCGTGGCCGAGGCGCGGCGGGTGCGCCTGCACCGCGCCATCGGCCAGCGGGAGGAGGTCGGCTTCGGCGCGCGCGCCGGCGACCACGCCGCCGAGCTGGCGATGCACTTCGCCCGCGGGCGCGACCACGGCCGCGCGCTCGCCTTCCACGAGCAGGCGGTGGCGGCGGCGCTCGAGCGGCACGCGCCGCACGAGGCGGTGGCGCACTGCGGCGCGGCGCTCGAGGCGCTGGCGCATCTGCCCGAGGACCCGAGCCGCGCCGAGCGCGAGCTCGGCCTGGTGGTGGCGCGCGCGACCTTGCTGATGGCGATCCGCGGCTACGCCGCGCCCGAGACCGAGCAGGCGTTCGCACGCGCGCGCCTGCTGTGCGACGCCGCCCCCGCGGGCGCGCAGCGCTATCCGGTGCTGCGCGGCCTGCTGTCCTACCACCACGTGCGCGCCGAGATGGAGGTCGCGCTGGCGCTGGGGGAGGAGCTGCTGCGCTACGCCGCGGCGCAACCCGGCGACGTCGACCTGCGGGTGCAGGCGCACTACGGCCACGGGGCGACGCTCTTCCACGCCGGCGACTTCGGCGCGGCGCGCACGCACCTCGAGGCGGCGCTGCGCGACTACGACTCGGCGGCGCACCGCCGCCACGAGCGCGTCTACGGCGGCTACGACCCGGGCGTGGCGTGCTCGCTGTGGCTGGCGTGGTCGCGCATCCTGCAGGGCGACCTGGCGGAGGCGGCGCGGCACACGCGCGACGGGCTCGAGCTGGCGCGCGCGCACGGCGAGGCCTTCTCGCTGGCGTGGGCGCAGTACGGCGTCGGCGTGTCGCACCAGTTGCTGGGCGAGTGGCCGGCTTCGGAGGCGGCCTCGGCCGAGGGCGCGCGCATGGCCGAGGAGCAGGGCTTCCCGCACGTGCTCGGCATGGCGACGGTCAACTGGGGCTGGGCGCTGTTGATGCAGCGACGGACGGCGGAGGGCGTGGCGCGGCTGCGCGAGGGCGTGGCGCTGGTCGACCGCACCGGGGCCGCGCTCGGGCGGCCGGCGTACCGGGCGATGCTCGCGGCCGCCGACGTGGTCGAGGGCGATCGCGCCGCGGCGCTGGCGCGTTACGAAGAGGGGCTGGCCGAGATGGAGCGCACCGGCGAGCGCCTGCACGAGGCGCCGCTGCTGATCGGCAAGAGCCGCCTGCTCGCCGCCGGCGGTGGGCGGCAGGTGCGGGCCGCCGAGACCTGCCTGCGGCGCGCGCTCGAGGTGGCGCGCGCGCAGGGCGCGCGCCTGGTGGAGCTGCGCGCCGCGGTCGCGCTCGCGCGCCACTGCCGCGACCACGGCCGCGCCGCCGAGGCGCGCGGGTTGCTGGAGACCGCGCACGCCCACTTCGCCGACCGGCCCGCGGCCGCCGGCGAGATCGCCGCCGCCCGCCGCCTGCTGGCGGAGCTGCCGAGCTGAGGGCGGAGCGGCCGATCGGCGGGTCGTGCGCCGCTACGGCACCAGCACGCCGGCGCCGCGCAGGGCGTCGTGCTTCAGGCGGAAGAGGGCCTCGTTGGCTTCTTCCAGGGCGAAGCGGGTGGTGTGCGGGCGGATCGGGATCTCGGCGGCCAGGCGCAGCAGCTCCTCGCCGTCGCGGCGGGTGTTGGCGGTGACGCTGCAGAGGTTGCGCTCGCGGAAGAGGTGGCGGTCGTAGTCGAGCGCGGGGATCTCGCTCACGTAGATGCCGGCGAGGGCGAGCGTGCCGCCGGCGTCGAGGGCTTCGAGCGCGGGCGGCACGAGCTCGCCGGCGGGCGCGAAGACGACGGCGCTGTCGAGCGCCACCGGCGGGCGCGCGCTGGCGCCGCCGGTCCAGACCGCGCCCAGCTCCTGCGCCAGCCGTTGGTGGCGCTCGTCGCGCGTCATCACGTAGACCTCGCAGCCGAGGTGGCGCGCCACCTGGATGGCGATGTGCGCCGAGGCGCCGAAGCCGTAGAGGCCGAGGCGCGCGCCGGGCGCGACGCGGGCGCGCTTCAGCGCCCGCCAGCCGATGATGCCGGCGCACAGCAGCGGCGTCGCGCTGGGCGCGTCGAGGGCGTCGGGGATGGCGTAGGCGAACGCCTGCGGTACCAGCGCGTACTCGGCGAAGCCGCCGTCGGCGGACCAGCCGGTGTAGCGCGAGGCCAGGCAGAGGTTCTCGTCGCCGCGGCGGCAGTAGGCGCAGGTGCCGCAGGTCGAGCGCAGCCAGGCGATGCCGACGCGCGCGCCCGGCGCGAAGCGCGCCGCGCCTTCGCCCTGCGCCTCGACCCGGCCGACGATCTGGTGCCCGGGCACGATGCGCTCGCCCTGCGGCGGCAGCTCGCCCTCGACCACGTGCAGGTCGGTGCGGCAGATGCCGCAGGCCTCGACCCGCACCAGCAACTCGCCGGCGGCCGGCCGGGGCCGCTCGATCTCCTCGAGCCGCAGCGGCCGTTCGGCGATCGGCGCAGGGCGGTGCAGGACCATGGCGCGCATCGGCGTGTCTCTCGCGCCGCATTGAAGCACGGCGGCGCGCCGGCGGACAGCGCACCGAGCGCAGCCGGCATGTACCCTGATCCAGCACCACCGCGGAGCCGCGACCGTGAGGGAGCGGTTGGCATCGCGCTGGAACGCAGCCAATCGCTCCCTGACGGTCGCGGCTCCGAGCGCGCGGTGAGCGCGCAAGGCCGGAAGCCGCCGCTCCGTCGCGCTCCGAGGTCATCCGGACGAGTCGTCCGTGATGGCGCGGTGCTGGTCCAGCTGTGCGGAGGTGAGCTTGCGCGGGGCGAGGTCCTTGAAGGTACCGGTGGTCGCCCCCGTCGCAGGGTCGACCTCGAGGACGACTTCGGTCACTCCGAGCGCCCTCAGCAGGGGCTGCAACAATCCCTGGGCGCGCAGCGCCTCTGCCGGCTCATGAGGGATGACGATCTCTCTCCCGACTGCCCGGGTCCAGTGCTCGGCTGCCGATTCGACGTCGCGAACGATCCACAGCACGGCCCGGGCATCCTCGTCGCCGGGAACGCCGCGCGAGACGGCATCGACCCAGCTCTGCGCCTCCGCATCGACGATCATCTCTGGGAATGCCTCGACCAACACCTTCAGCTTCTGTCTGAAGCCGAGGACGTCGAGCAGCGGTAACGCCAACCATGGCGGCGCGCCGCTGCCCTGTGACAGGGATCGGGCCAGCACCCTGCCGATGGCGATCAGGGTCATGCGATCGAAGTCCCAGTCCAGCAGTGCCGACGGCCCGAGCTTGCGCACCTCGCAGATCAGGGTGGCGCCGTCGGGGTCGACCGGTGAGCGCGCGGTAGCGAACGAGCTTCCGAAGCGCTGCTTCCACAATCTCCAGGCGGCCTCCACGAGCGTCTCATCCTTCTGCATGCCGCCGCGGGGTTCCTTCACGCGCGATTCCAGCCAACGGCCACAGACCTCCACCGCCTCCGCGCCATCTACGTGGGAAAGGAGCCGCACCAGGTCGTCTACCTGTGGATCCGCGGCCGCGAACGCCGTGGCGAGTGACTCCGCCAGCATAGCTACTCGGCTCTGCCGGTCCGCCGCCGAACGCGAAGACAGATTGAGTCGGCCAGAGGTGAGCTGGAGATGCGCCTCGAGGCTGACCGACGTCTCCTTGCCGTACGCTGCCAAGCTGAGCAGGTGGGCTGCGTAGAGCGCGTGGGTCACCGATACGAGGTTGGCGCGCACACCCCGTGCGTAAGCCTCGATGTCGCGCGCCGCGTTCTCAATGGTCGCGGTGTCGACGCTTCCCGCGGGAGCGGCTGGATCGGTTGCCTGGAGCGCTTGGCGCACGCTCGACCAGGGCGGGGACGTTGGTAGCAGGAAGCAGCGGTCGGACAACCACTGCTGGCTGACGGGACTCGACCCGGGACCCAGAAAGGAGGGCAGCTTCGCCGACAGGAAGTTCTCGAACGCCAGGATCGCGGATCTGTCCGCATCGACGGCCGTCGTGGCCACGGTCGCGGCTTGCGCCCCGGGCGGAGCGGGTGATGCGGCATCGGGGCGAGCTGCGAGCGTGGGCGGTGCGATGCGTCGACCCTGGAACTCGTACCGCCACCGGTAGCCGTCGGGTTGGACCCGTTCGAGTGGCGCATCGACGATCTCGAGCAGGCTGCGGACGTGCGGATCGATCGTCATCTCGGGGCGCTGCTCGAGCATGCGGAGAAACCCCTTGGGGTCCGCGAGGTAGCTGGCGAGAGCTTGAACCTGCTCGAAGAGCAGGGTGATGTCGTCCTGTCGCAGGTTCGACTGGGGTGGCAACGGGTCAGCGGGGCTTGCGGGGCGCCCGACGCGCCCCAGCCCCGAGCGCGACAGCAGGTCGTTCTCGAACGCGCGACGGTCGAGCTGGAACTCGGTCTGCCCCGACTCCCAGGCGCGGGAGAGCGAGTAGAGTGCGTCGTGCGCGAACTGGACGAAGAACGGATCACCATCAAGCCGCGCCGCCAGCGCGTCGTGCTGCAGCAGGTCCTCCATGGCGACCTGGTAGAGCACGTAGAGTGGGAACTTCCCGCCTCGCTGGAAGCGCGCTGGATCACCGCTCAGAGCGTTGTCTTCGGTGCGTAACCCGTCCACCAGATTGCGCAGGTCGAAGGGATGCAACCGCGCCATGAAGCGGAGCGCGTAGCGCGTCATGACCGCTCCCGCTTCTTCGCCCGCGGCTGCGTTCTCCAGGGTGATGAGACGGTCGAGGAACTCGGCGAGGTCTCGAGTCGAGTAGGCGACGTACAGCCGATCACTGTAGTAGGTGTGATCCTTTGAGTAGGCGATTGACCTTCGGTCGGCCTCGATCTCCTCAAAGTATTGGCGGTCGGTGAGGAAGCAGAAGAAGGCGCGCTCGGTGACGAAGTGCTTCATGCGGCGGACCAGCCCGGCTAGCCGGTCGCGCAGAAGGTCGACCTTATCGAGCTCGTCGATCACGAAGACCGGCGCGAGTCCGGCGTCGCGAACGCGCTGGATCAGATCGGGCAGCATGCGGCTCAGCGAGGTCAGGCTCCGGTCGCGCACGAAGGTCACCGCGCGCGACTCCGATTGCTTGTGCGAGGTGCTCCAGGTGCGACTCAGACCGAGCGACGTTCCGAGACCCACGAGGCCTGCCGTCAGCGCTGGCACGGCGCCGAACTCTCCCGCGGCTGCGGCCGCGCCGCTCCCCGTCGCGAGTGCGGCGAAGACGCTGACCAGAGCGGTCGTCAGTCCCTCCGAGGTGGGTGGCTCACCGCGGGCGGACTCCTCACGGGCGTCGTCGCGCGACACCGTTCCGGTCTCCGAGACCTGACCGCTGACGAGCTGGAACGCCTGCGAGGCGCTCGACAGAGCGACGAGCTCTTTCAGCCCCTGTGCCCTCCCTCGGCTCTGGCCTTCGAAGAGGGCGCCGTGCTCGAAGACGCCAGCTCGCTTCCACAGACTGCGCAGGCGGGCTTCGCTCGGGAAGCCGTCGAGCTCCAGCCGCAGTGCCGCGGCGATCTCGACGGCGTCGTCGCGGCGCGGTGGACCCTCAACCTTCGCCTGGAATCGCCGAGTGAGCTCGTCGACGAGCGCCTTGTAGAGTCCGATCGTGATCTGCGTCAGGCAATGCTCGGCACTCTCTTCCTCGCTGCGCGTCCTGAGCAGGAGGGTTGTGTCGGCCAGCAGCAGGTCGGGGCCGTTCAGCAGCACCAGGAGTGGGCGCATCCCGCGCACGCCCTCGGGATCCTCGTTTCTCACCGCGCGAATCGCTTCGTAGACCAAGGTCGTCTTGCCGGCGCCGCGATGGCCGGCAATGACGAAGGATCGGCCGGAGATCTCCTCCGAGACGTACCGAGCGATGGCCGACTTGAGACGGTGGAAGGATGCCGCAGTCGCCAGCTCCCCGGGCTTCTGGAACCACGCCGACGTCGGAACGGGCTCTCGTAGCTGTCGCAAGCGGATGGTCATGGGAGGAAGTCGGCGCTGGGTGTCGGCGTTGCCGCTGCGACCGGGGTGAGCGGCGCACACGGTGTGGTGGTTGGCGTCGCACTTCGCCTCGACTTCGGCCGCGGCCTTCGCGCCGGCGGTGTCGTGGCAGTTACGGTCGGGCTCGGGGACTCGGTCGGGCTCTGCGTCGTCGTGGGCGTCGCGCTGGGTTGAGCCGTGGGCGTCGAGGTTCCCTCGAGGGTCGGGGTCTGCGGAAGTTCGGGAGGATCTGGTCTGATCGCTACTGTGACCGTGGGCCCCGGGTGGGCTCCGGGGTCGGAAGTGGGGGGCGTGTTCGCGCGTGCCCAGACCGCGTTCCAGTGGGCAGCTGCGAGGAGGGCGGTGAAGAGAATGATGGCGCACAGGTAGGAGAGAGATTCGGACAGGTGCCAGCCTCCGAGTCCGCCGCCGAAACCGCCCCAGTGGCTCTCGACCTGGGGGCGGTCCCCGCGATCAATCGAGTCGAGGAAGCGGTCGATGAAGAGGCCGACCAGGCCGACCAGAACGAAGATCGTGACGGCGCCGAGAGGCTCGATCTCCCGCCGCCAGAGCGCGATCGCCAGTAGGACACCGCTGCCGAGGACCACCAGGGTCGGGAACGGAAGCCGCGGGGGCGTCGGAGTGTGCGCGGGTCGGCCTGATTCGGTGGGCTCCATGGTCTGAACCGTAGCGCGGAGTCCTCGCTTGCGACTATCTCGGAAGTTCCCTCGAACCGTCTGCGGGATTTCCCTCAGGTGCCTTCGAGGAGGCGAGTTCAGGCAGGTTGTCGGCGCGCCGCCCCTGGAAGCGGGTGCTGGAGGGTGACGCGCGTGACCTGCAACTCGTCGCCGGTGGCGTCGAGCAGCAGCCACTCGTCCTCGCCGGCGGCTTCGACTTCGCGCCCGCTGCCGTCCGCGGGCGGCTCGAGCAGCAGGCGGCAACCCAGGATGTCCTGGGTTCGCTGCACGCGTTCACAGGGCATGTCGAGCACGCAGCGGTCCCAGGGGAGCCTTCCGTTGGTTGGAGTGGGACGGATCGCCGAGCGGAGCGTCGAACCGGTGAGCGTCGGCCTCGAGCGAGGGAGAGCCTACGGCCGCAGGGAGAGGCGCGACAGTTGGGTCTTACCCGCCGCGCAGCCGAGGGCTTACCCTGACGCGAGCCGCAACCGTGGCGCGCGACGGCCCGACGGCGGGCGATATGAACGGCTCGACGTAGGAGATCCCCTACGGCGTGGCGTGGGAAAATCCCGGCTGGTCGCCGGCCCGCGCGCGGTGGTACCTCCGCGCCCATCACACACACGGGAGGTTCAGACTGCGATGCATGACAAGCCCAAGTACGAGGAAGGCGAAGCGCACGACGTTCGAGGAGAGGTGAGATGAGGAGAAACGCTCGTATCTCGTTCCTGCGTGTCACCATACGTCAGTCTGCCGGGGAGTACCTCCGCTTCAGGATCGACGCTCGTGGGGCCACACCAACCTTCAACTTCCTGTCTCGGCATGGCCTGTTCTTCAGCGCCTCCGACTTCTCGGGACACCCGAAGACAACCTACATCCGCAAGTTCCCGCTGGCTTCGGACCAACTGGGCGCGAAGACCGCAATCCACTCGCTGACCTTCGGCTTTCTTGGCGCGACGGCTTACACGCTGCTGGCGGAAGTGCGCGACGCCGCCAACGATCTCGTCAGGGTGATAAAGGATATCGACTACCAGCGGGATGACCAGACGGATCTCTTCCCCGAGCTCTTCGAGATCACCGTGGAGTGATGAATCATGGCCAACGTGCGACTTCTACTGGCTGCAGTTCTGCTTCTGGTCGCGTTGCGCGACGCACGGGCGGCCGATTATCCCCCCTGCGCCGACGGCGCCATGACTCAGGACTTCTCGGCGTTCGTCCACTCGCGGATTCTCGCCGTGCGAGCCCGCGAGGCGGAGGTCGTGAAAGCCCGTACGCAGCAGAAGAACAACACCAACCAGACGCAGATGCCCACGGTCGCGGGGAACTCCCCGTCCTTGGTGGACGAGAGCTCCGCCTCGGATCTCGTCGGTGTTGCGCTGAATCTGCTCGGCGTCAGTACGCGGTCGACCGAGGATACGTCGACCGCCGCGACTGTGTCCGCATTCGCCCTGCGCGCAGCACTCGACGGCGCCGATCCACTCGACCCCGAGTACTACAATGCCAACGCCGGGTGGCGGCGAGCGTCCTTCACGCTCGGCGTCGATTTTCCCCAGGACGGTGGCAACCGCGAGGCCGAGCGCGGCGTCATCGTGGGCACCAAGGTCCTGCTCTACAATGAGAGAGACATCGCTGGCGACGTGGAGTTCGAGGGTCGGGTGAACGAGCTGCTCGCGGAGGTGGGTGGGGGTGTGGTGCGGGCAGTGGAGGGCCGGATGATGAATCTTCTCAGGCCGGCCATGTGCCAGACGGCCACCGGCGAGTTCGTCGACTCGGGTAAAGTCGACGCCTCTCAATTGCGCGAGATCGACTCCATCATGGCAACCGAAGCCCGCGCGGCAATCGACTACCAGAAGAATGCGGCCGCGTTGGCCAGAGAGGTCAACGAGCGACCGCAGATCGCGGTCGAATTCCTCACCAACCAGCGACAAGGAGAAGCGACGAGCACCTACAAGGGGGCGCTGACCGCCGACCTCGGGTGGAGTGTCGACCTGGGCTTCGTCGATTCGCTCGCGCTGACGTTCAACGGGGGCTACGTCTATGACGACCAGGCCGCGCCGAGCGCGGATGGACAAGGGGGCACGGTGGGCGCCAAGCTGCGCTTCTTCCGCTCTCCCGAGATGCTCAGGGATCGTGTGCCCTGGACGCTCAGCCTGGCGACCGACGGCGCTTGGAAGTCCAACGAGACGCCGCAGTACCGCGTGCAGGCCGCTTTCAGCTTCGCCCTGTGGGAGGGCGTGGAGCTGCCTCTGACCGTTGCCTGGGCAAACCAGACCGAACTCGTCAAGGAGGACCAGGTCATCGGCAACATCGGCTTCACCCTCGACACCGCGAAGCTACTCGCCCACATGCGCTGAGTTGGTGACCAGCGCTTCCAGGCGGGCGTCGGTGCCGCGCAGGCCGTCCCCGGGCCCCAGGCTGGTCTCGACGCAGCCTGCTGTGGCAGTAGGGATGGCGCAGAGGCCGATGCAGAGGAGGAACGGGACATGAGACCGGGCGCGCTCGCGTTGGCCGCCCTGCTCGTGCTCGCGACGGCGGGCGCGGCGGCGGCGCAGGAGGAGGACGACGACTTCGGTCGGGCGGGGCCGTACGTCGGCGGTGGCTTCGTGTGGGCATTCGAGAACTTCGACCTCGACCAGGTGCGGAGCTTCTCCGGTGTCGACGTGAGCGCCTCGGGCTCGCCCGGCCTGGATCTGCGCGGCGGCTACCGCTTCAACCGCTGGATCGCGGTCGAGGGCAACTACCAGTACTACGCCAACTTCGACATCGACACCGGCGACGCCGACGTCTTCGACCTGCGCGCCTTCTCGTTCTTCGCCAGCGCCAAGGGCTATCCGCTCGACGGGCGGGTCCAGCCCTACGGCATGTTCGGCATCGGCGTCATGGGGGCGCTGCTGGAGGACGATTACGACCTCGACATCGAGGAGACCGATGCGTCCTTCACCCTCCGCGCCGGCGGCGGCATCGACGTCTACGTCACCCGGCACTTCCTCCTCAACCTCGACGTCGCCTACCTGATCACCACCAGCGACATGAACTTCGGCGGCCCCGCCGACGTCGGTACCGACGTCATCCCGCTCGCCGTCACCGGCCAGTACCGCTTCTGAACGCGCCGTGATCTGGAGCGCGGCGTGAAGCGCCGCTCTGGATCGTTGGCGAACCATCCAGAGCAGCGCTTCACGCCGCACTCCAGATCAATCGCGTGGGCGGAGGGAGAGGGCGGCGTCGAACAGCGCTTCCAGGCGGGCGTGGGCGCCGCGCAGGCCGTCCACCACCGCGCGCGCCCAGTCGAAGTACTGCGTCCTGCGCTCGATCTCCCAGTCCGCCGGCGGCCGCTCGGCCATGTCGCGCAGGTTGCAGATCTTGTCGGCCAGCTTCACCAGCTTGGCCTCGCGCGAGAGGCGCGGCGCGTGCTCGATCTGGAGCCGCTTGCGCACCTCCTTCGCCAGCGACTTGTCGTCGCTCACCTCGAGCACGATCGCGGTGATGCGGGCGCCGAACTCGACCTCCAGCTCGGCGGCGGTCGCCTGCGTGTCCTCGATCGTGTCGTGCAGCAGCGCCGCGCACAGCACGATCGGATCGTACACCCCGCCTTCGTTGGCGAGCACGTTCGCGACCGCGATCGGGTGGTTGATGTAGGGCGATTTCTCCTCGCCCTTGCGGCGCTGGTTGCGGTGCTTGTCGGCCGCGAAGGCGAGGGCGCGCAGGATGAGCTCGAGGTCGGACGTCTCCATGGTCCGCTTCCATTTCTTGCACCGAAAGGCTCCGGTTGCGAGCGCGGCCGCCGTGCGACATGGTCGCGGCGGAGATGGAACGCGCCCACTACGACCTGATCGTCATCGGCTCCGGGCCCGCGGGCGAGAAGGGGGCGGCGCAGGCGGCCTACTTCGACAAGCGGGTCGCCCTGGTCGAGGCGGCGCCGCGCTTCGGCGGCGCGGTCGCCAACACCGGCGTGCCGGGCAAGGCGATGCGCGAGACCGCGCTCTATCTCTCCGGCTTCCGCCAGCGCGACCTCCACGGCCTCGAGCTGGCCTACGACGGCACCCTGACCGTCGACCAGTTCATGCACCGCGGCCGCGCCGTGCGCCAGGCGCTCGACCGGTGGATCGGCGCCAACCTCGATCGCCACCGCGTCGACGTCCACCGCGGCCAGGCCTCCTTCGTCGACCCACACACCATCGCCGTGCGCGGCGAGCAGGGCACGCGCCTGCTCGAGGCCGGCGTCATCCTCATCGCCACCGGCTCGACACCCCACCGCCCGGCGGGCATCCCGTTCGAAGCCCCCGGCGTCTACGACTCCGACACCATCCTGCAGATGGAGCGCCTGCCGCGCTCGCTGGCGATCGCCGGTGGCGGCGCCATCGGCTGCGAGTACGCCTGTCTGTTCAAGGTTCTCGGACTCGACGAGGTGCGCGTGATCCACGCCGGCGAGCGCATCCTGCCGTTCGCCGACGAGGAGATCGGCGCGCTGCTGCAGGAAGCGATGGAGTCGCTCGGCGTCGCCTTCGATGCTCCCGACACGGTCGCGTCGGTCGAGCCCGGCTCGCCGTTGACGCTGCGGCTGCAGTCGGGCTCGCTGCGCTCGGCCGAGGCCCTGCTGGTCGCCCTCGGCCGCCGCGGCAACCTCGCCTCGCTCGCGCTGGAGAACGCCGGCGTGCGCGTCGACGAGCACGGGCAGCTCCCGGTGAACGCCCACTTCCAGACCAGCGTGCCGCACATCTACGCCGCCGGCGACGTCATCGGCGGCCACACCCTGTCGTCGACCGCGATGGAGGAGGCGCGCGCCGCGATGGTCCACGCCTTCGACCTCAAGTACAAGTCGGGCGTCGGCGCCCACCTGCCGGTCGGCGTCTGGACCATCCCCGAGGTCTCGATGGTCGGCGAGACCGAGCAGGCGCTGCGCGCCCGCGGCGTGGCGCACGTCGTCGGCCGCTGGCGCTACGACGCCAACCCGCGCGGCGTGCTGATCGGCGAGCGCCGCGGCCTGCTCAAGCTGCTGTTCTCGCTGCCCGAGGAGAAGCTGCTGGGCGTGCACGTGATCGGCGAGGACGCCTGCGAGCTGATCGCCGCCGGGCTGGTGGCGATGACGCTCGGCGCGACCTGCTCGACCTTCATCGACACCTGCTTCAACTACCCGACGCTGTCGGACCTCTACAAGTACGCCGCCTACGACGCCATGGGCCGCATCCGCCGCGGCGACGTGTTCAAGCCCTGATCGGGAGTGCGGCGGTCGCCGCGGCGCTGGATTCGCTCCCGAGCGGCGCGATCACGCCGCGGCCGGCACGCTCGAGCGGATCAGGTAGTCGAAGGCGCCGAGCGCTGCCTTCGCTCCCTCGCCGGTGGCGATGATGATCTGCTTGTAGGGCACCGTGGTGACGTCGCCGGCGGCGAACACGCCCGGCACGCTGGTGCGGCCGCGCTCGTCGACGACGATCTCGCCGCTGCGCGCCAGCTCGACCGTGCCTTTCAGCCAGTCGGTGTTGGGCAGCAGGCCGATCTGCACGAAGATGCCCGCGACCTCGAGCGAGCGGAGGGCGCCGCTGGCGCGCTCCTCGTAGCGCAGGCCGGTGACGTGGCGACCGTCGCCGACCACCTCGGTCGTGCGCGCGCCGACGATGACGTCGACGTTCGCCAGGCTGCGCAGCTTGCGCTGCAGGATGTCGTCGGCCTTGAGCGAGTCCATGAACTCGAGCACCGTCACGTGCTCGACCACGCCCGCCAGGTCGATGGCGGCCTCCACTCCCGAGTTGCCGCCGCCGATCACCGCCACCCGCTTGCCCTTGAAGAGCGGCCCGTCGCAATGCGGGCAGTAGGTCACGCCGCGGGTGCGGTACTCCGCCTCGCCCGGCACGTTCATGTCGCGCCAGCGCGCGCCGGTGGCGATCACCACGCTGCGGGCGCGCAGCGCGGCGCCGCTCTCGAGCTCGACCGTGATCCGCTCGCCGGGCACGAGCCGGCGGGCGCGCTGGTGCTTCATCACCTCGACCGGGTACGCGCCGACGTGTGCCTCCAGCGCCGCCGCCAGCTTCGGCCCCTCGGTCTCGGCCACCGAGATGAAGTTCTCGATGCCGAGCGTGTCGAGCACCTGGCCGCCGAAGCGCTCGGCGACCACACCGGTGCGGATGCCCTTGCGCGCGGCATAGATCGCCGCCGCCGCGCCGGCCGGGCCGCCGCCGACGACCAGCATGTCGAACTCCCTTCCGTCGAGCTCGCGCGCCCGCCGCGCGGACGCGCCGCTGTCGACCCGGGCCAGCAGCTCCTCCAACTCCATGCGGCCCTGGCCGAGGCGTTCGCCGTTGAGGTAGACGGTGGGAACCGCCATCACCTGCCGCTCCTCGACCTCGCCGGCGAACGACGCGCCGTCGATCGCGACGTGCGTCACGTTCGGGTTGCGGGCCGCCATCAGGTTGAGCGCCTGCACCACGTCGGGGCAGTTCTGGCACGACTGCGAGAAGTAGGTCTCGAAGTGGAGCGGGCCGGCAAGCCCCTCCACCTGCGCCAGCGTCTCGTCGCTCACTCTCGGCGGATGCCCGGCGACGTGCAGCAGCGCCAGCACCAGCGAGGTGAACTCGTGGCCGAGCGGCAGGCCGGCGAAGCGCACGCGCGGCGCTTCGCCCGGCCGGTGCACCGCGAAGGAGGGCCGGCGGATCTCCGCCGGCGCCTCCGCCACCACCACCCGCACCTTGCTCGACGCCTCGGCGAGATCGTCGAGCAGGGCGCGGAGGGAGGCCGAGTCGGCGCCTTCGCCGAGGGCCGCGGTGACCTGGATCGGCCGCGGCAGGTACTCGAGGTACTGCTTCAGTTGCGACTTGAGTTCTTCGTCGAGCATGGTCGTTTTCCCTGTCTCGCCTCGGCGCCGTCGTCAGATCTTGCCGACGAGGTCGAGCGAGGGCTTGAGGGTCTTCTCGCCTTCCTTCCACTTCGCCGGGCAGACCTCGCCCGGGTGCGAGGCGACGTACTGCGCCGCCTTCACCTTGCGCAGCAACTCGCTGGCGTCGCGGCCGATGCCGTTGTCGTGGATCTCGCACAGCTTGATCCGGCCCTCCGGGTCGACCACGAAGGTGCCTCGCAGCGCCAGGCCTTCCTCCTCGATCAGCACGTCGAAGTTGCGGGCGAGGGTGGCGGTGGGATCGCCGACCAGCGGATAGCGCACCTTCTTGATCGCTTCGGACGTGTCGTGCCAGGCCTTGTGGGCGAAGTGGGTGTCGGTCGAGACGCCGTAGACCTCGACGCCCAGCTTCTTGAACTCGTCGTAGTGGTCGGCCAGATCCTCCAGCTCGGTCGGGCAGACGAAGGTGAAGTCGGCCGGGTAGAAGACGAACACGCTCCAGCGACCGCGCACCGACTCGTCGCTGACGTCGACGAACTTGCCCTGGTGGTAGGCGGTGGCCCTGAACGGCTTGATGGTGGTGTTGATGAGCGACATGGATTCTCCTCCTCGGTTCGTTGGGTTCTCGTGGGCTCGGGCCCACGCGTCCTGATGTAGGTCCGGGGCTGAGTTCAGTCCAATCGAACGTTTCGATCTTGCGTTCACCATAGGTTATCGGCAGTCTGCCGCCATGGATCTCGGCCAGGTGACGTTGGCGCAGATGCGCTACGCGGTGGCGGTCGAGGACGCGCAGGGCTTCCGCCTCGCGGCCGAGCGCTGCCACGTCTCGCAGGCGGGTCTGAGCATGCAGCTCCGCAAGCTCGAGGATCTGCTCGGGGTGGTGCTCTTCGACCGCAGCAAGAAGCCGCTGCTGGTCACGCCGGAGGGCGCGCCGGCGCTGGCGCAGATGAGGGCGATCCTGCGCGAGACCGAGCGCCTGGGCCAGGTGGTGGCGGAGGGCGACGAGCCGGCCGGGCCGTTCCGCCTGGGGGTGATCCCGACGCTGTCGCCGACGGTGCTGCCGCTCTTCCTCGGTCGCTTCGTCGCCGCGCAACCGCGCGTCGAGCTGACGGTGGAGGAGCTGCGCACCGAGGAGATCATCGCCCGCCTGCGGGCCGACTCGCTCGACGCCGGCCTGCTGGCGACGCCGTTGCGCGTGCCCGGTCTGCGCGAGGAGGCGCTCGGCCTCGAGCCGATGCTCGCCTACCTGCCGCCGGGCGATCCGCTGCTGCGCAAGAAGGCGGTCACGCAGGCGGCGCTGAGCGAGCGCGATCTGTGGATCATGCCCGAGGGGCACTGCTTCCGCAGTCAGGTGCTGTCGTACTGCGGCGGCGAGCCGCGCGCGCGCCGGCTGCCGGTGCAGTTCGAGAGCGGCAGCTTCCAGACGCTGGTGAAGCTGGTCGACGACGGCATGGGGGCGACGGTGCTGCCGGAGCTGGTGGTGCAGGATCTGCCGGCGGCGCGCCGCCGGGCGCAGGTGCGGCCGCTGGTGGCGCCGGTGCCGGTGCGCGAGATCGGCCTGGTCACCGCCCGCAACCACCTCCGTCGCCGCGTCAGCGACGCGCTCGCCGCCGCCGTGCGCGCCGGTCTCGCGCGCGCGCTGCCCACCGCCGCCCGCAGCGCCGTCGTCCTCGACCCGCTGGAGTGAGCGGCGGTGCGGCCCGGCGACGTTGACGACGCTCGCGGGCCGGGTGTATCTGGCAGGTGCGGACCGCGAGGGAGCGGTGGCTGCCTGTGAGGTGGGGCCCGCTCGAGGGAGCGCATGCCCACCTACATCATGCTCAGCAACTGGACCGATCAGGGCATCCGCCAGGTCAAGGACTCGCCCGATCGGCTCGACGCCGCGCGCCAACTGTGCGCCCAGCACGGCGCCGAGATCACCGCGTTCTACATGACGCTGGGGGCGTACGACATGGTGGTCGTCATCGACGCGCCGAACGACGACGCCTTCGCCCGGCTGGCCATCTCGATCGCCAAGGGCGGCAACATCCGCACCGCGAGCCTGAAGGCGTTCGACGAGGCCCAGTACCGGGCGATCATCGGGTCCATCGGCTGAGCCGCGCGCCGCCTGGGGCGCGCCGTCCGTCCGCGCCGGCGACCCTGCATTGACGCGCTCGGGTGGCGGGAGTAGCGGAGGCGACCATGAGCACGGCATCGGGATGGTCGCGGCGGCGCTTTCTGCAGGTCGCCGGCGGCACGGCGGCGGCGCTCGGCGCGGGCGCGCCGTTGGCCAACCCGTACGCGGCGGAGGCGCCGGCGGTCGCCGGCGCACCGCTGACGGTGCTGGCGTACAACGAGAACGCCTTCGGCATGTTCCCGGCGGCGCGCGCCGCCATGCTGGCGGCGGCCGAAAGCGGCAACCGCTATCCGAAGGAGACGTCCGACGGCCTGCGCGACGACCTCGCGCGCGCTCTCGGCGTGCGCCCGGAGCAGGTGCTGCTGGGATCCGGTTCGATCGAGCCGCTCAAGATCGTCACCGAGTTCTTCTGCAGCGCCGGGCGCGGGCCGGTGGTGCCCGAGCCGACCTTCGAGGCGGTGGTGAAGTACGCCGGTCTGCGCGGCGCCGAGGCGAGCAAGGTGCCGCTCACCGCGCGCCAGCAGATCGATCTGGACGCGATGCTGAGCCGCGCCCGGGGGGCGGGTCTGCTCTACGTCTGCAACCCGAACAACCCGACCGCGACCATCGTCGACAAGGACGACATGCGCGCCTTCCTCGACCGCGTGCCGGGCGGCGTTCACGTCCTGGTCGACGAGGCCTACCACGAGTGGGTCGACGACCCGCGCTACGAGAGCTGCGTCCGCTACGTGCAGGAAGGGCGCAACGTTACGGTGCTGCGCACCTTCTCCAAGGTCTACGGCCTCGCCGGTCTGCGCGTCGGCTACGCCGTGACCTCGGCCGAGACGGTGCGCCAGCTCGAGCCGCATCGCTTGCAGAACTCGCTCAACGCCGCCGGCATCGCCGCCGCCCGCGCCAGCCTCGCCGACACGGCGACCACCGCCGCCGTGCGCGCCCGCAACGCCCGCATCCGCGCCGACTATCTCGCCTGGCTCGAGCAGCGCGGCCTGCCGGCGCTGCCGTCGGAGGCGAACTTCGTCATGGCCGACGTCGGCCGCCCGGTGCCGCCGTTGATCGAGGCGCTCAAGCAGCGCGGCTTCCTCGTCGGCCGCCTGTTTCCGTCGATGCCGACGCATCTGCGCGTCTCGCTCGGCACCGAGGAGCAGATGGCGGCCTTCCAGGTCGCCTTCGCCGAGGTCCTGGCGTAGTCGACGCGTCGCGCTCGCGCGCCGGGCTGCGCCCCTGCCGGGGCGCACGCGGTGGCTCGATGCGGTTCACCCCGGGCTCGCGCCCGGGGCTACGCTCCTCACGCCGCTCCGCGGCGTCCCGCATCCGCGGCCGCCGGCGAGCCGCGCCGTTCCGTGGCGTCCCGCATCCGCGGCCGCCGGCGAGCCGCGCAGCCTGCGCCGCCCGCGACGTCCGTCGTCGCATGGCTTTGTGCCAGCCGCGCCGCCCGCGGCTCGGGCGCCGCGGAGCGGCGCAGGGGCATAGCCCCGGGCGCAAGCCCGGGGTTCCGCCGCCACGCCACCGTGCGCGCCCCGGCAGGGGCGCAGCCCGGGTCTCGCACCGCCGGCCGCGGATGCGCGCCTGCGCCGCCCCTACGGCGCCAGGGCGGGCGCGCTGGGCTGCGCCCCTGCCGGGGCGCATGCGGTGGCTCGATGCGGTTCACCCCGGGCTCGCGCCCGGGGCTACGCTCCTCACGCCGCTCCGCGGCGTCCCGCGTCCGCGGCCTCCAGCGAGCCGCGCCGCTCCGCGGCGTGTCGCGTCCGCCAGCCAGCCGCGCCGCTCCGCGGCGTGTCGCGTCCGCGGCCTCCAGCGAGCCGCGCCGTTCAGCGGCGGCCGCGCCGCCCGCGGCTCGGGCGCCGCGGAGCGGCGCAGGGGCATAGCCCCGGGCGCAAGCCCGGGGTTCCGCAGCCACGCCACCGTGCGCGCCCCGGGAGGGGCGCAGCTAGGGTCCCGCACCGCCCGCGCGGCTGCGCGCCGGCGCCGCGCTCCGCGGGGGCCGCGGCCGGCGCGGAGCCAAGCGCTCGCTGACGCTCGCGGCTCCGAGGGTGTGCGGGGACGGCCGCCGGGCGCGTTCAGCGCGCGGCCTTGGCCTTGTCGAAATCGCTCGCGTCGTGGCGCTCGGGGAGCTGGCTGGCGGGGTCGCCCCAGGCGCGGTTGACCATGCGGCCGCGCCGCACCGCCGGGCGGGCGGCGAGGTGGTCGGTCCAGCGGACGACGTTGCGGTACTCGTGCACCGAGAGGAACTCGCCCGCCTCGTAGAGCAGGCCCCTCACCAGAGCTCCGTACCAGGGCCAGATCGACATGTCGGCGATCGTGTACCGCGCGCCGGCGACGTATTCGTTGCCGGCGAGTTGTCGGTCGAGGACGTCGAGCTGGCGTTTGACCTCCATCGCGTAGCGGTCGATGGCGTACTCGATCTTCTCGGGCGCGTAGGCGTAGAAGTGGCCGAAGCCGCCGCCGAGGAAGGGCGTGGCGCCCATCTGCCAGAAGAGCCACGAGAGGCACTCGGCGCGCTCGCTCGGGTCGGTCGGCACGAAGGCACCGCCGAACTTCTCCGCCAGGTAGAGCAGAATCGCGCCCGACTCGAACACGCGCGTCGGCTTCGGCGTCGAGCGGTCGAGCAGGGCGGGAATCTTCGAGTTCGGGTTCACCGCGACGAAGCCGCTGCCGAACTGGTCGCCGTCGTTGATGTTGATCAGCCAGGCGTCGTACTCGGCGCCCGCGTGTCCGGCCTCGAGCAACTCCTCCAGCATCACCGTGACCTTCACGCCGTTGGGCGTCGCCAGCGAGTAGAGCTGCAGCGGGTGCCTGCCGACCGGCAGCTCCTTCTCGTGGGTCGGGCCGGCGACCGGGCGGTTGATCTTGGCGAAGCGTCCGCCGCTCTCCTTGTCCCAGGTCCAGACCTTCGGCGGCACATAAACTGTCTGCGTCATCGCTGCTTCCTTCGGAGTCGTGGGGTCCGCGTGCGAGGGGCCCGGTTCACTTCGGCGCGAAGCGTTGCCCGCCGTCGAGGCGGAGGACGGAACCGTTCATCATCGGGTTCTCGAAGAGCGCGCGCGCCATGTGGGCGTACTCCTCGGGCCGGCCCATCCGCTTCGGAAAGGCGGCGTCCTTGGTGAGGCCGTCTTCCATGGCTTTCGGGATGCCGCGCGTCAGGCCGGTCTGGAACAGGCTCGGCGCGATCGTCACCACGCGGATGCCGAGGCTGCCGAGGTCGCGCGCCATGGTGAGCGTCATGCCGGCGATGCCGGCCTTCGCGGCGCTGTAGGCCACCTGACCGATCTGCCCCTCGAAGGCCGCGATCGAGGCGGTCATCAGGATCACGCCGCGCTCGCCGTTCTCGTCCGCTTGGTTGCGGGCCATGCACTCGGCCTGCAGGCGCGCGACGTTGAAGCTCGACACCAGATTGAGGTCGATCACCGCGCGGAACTCGTCGAGCGGATGCGGCCCTTCCTTCGAGAGCGTGCGTCGGGCGATGCCGCCGCCGGCGGTGTTGACGCCGAACTGCAGCCCGCCGAGATCGGCCGCGGCGCTGCGGATCGCCGCCTCGGTGCCGGCGAAGTCGGTGACGTCGCAGGGGTAGAAGCGCGTTCCGCCGCCGATCGCGGCCGCGGCCTCCTCGCCTCTGGCCGATTCCCGGTCGAGAATCGCCACTCGCGCCCCCTCGCGGACCAGCATCTCGGCCGTCGCGCGCGCCATTCCGGATGCGCCGCCGACCACCATCGCCTTCGCGCCTTCGATCTTCATGCCGGTCTCATCGCCCATTTCCGCCGCAAGCGAAAGCGGCAGGTCAGGCGGGGGCCCGGCGGCCGAGCAGGATCACGGCGAAGGAGAACGAGAACATCACCGGCAGGTACACCAGCGCCGGCCCGGCGTAGCGCTGCTCGCCGAGCACTCCCATCGCCACCACCACCGCCATGTTGAAGTTCTGCAGCCCGATCTCGAGTGCGATCGTGCGCGCCGTCGCTCCCTCGAGGCCGAGCGCGCGCGCTCCGAGGAGGCCGATCGCCATGGTGCTGGCGACGAGGGCGACGACGGCCGGCGTCGCGCTGCGCACGAGGGCCGGCAGCGAAAGCTCGTCGGCCGATCCCGCAACGCCGACGGTCAGGCCTACGATCAGGAGCACGAGGATGCCGCTGGAGACGGCGAGCAGCGGCCGGTGGAGGCGCTCGGCCAGCGCCGGCCGCAGGCGGAGAACGGTCATGCCGAGCAGCACGGGCAGCGCCGTCGTCCCAAAGAGCGGAATGGCCATCTCGGCAAAGGAGAGCGAGACGCGCGGGCCGGTGCCGACGAACGCCTTGATTGCCAGACCGACGACGAACGGGAGGGTCACGAAGGAGAGGACGCTCGACGCCGCCGTCAACGAGATCGAGAGCGCCACGTCGCCGCGCGCGAGACGCGTCAGCACGTTCGAGACGACGCCGCCGGGGCAGGCGGCGATCAGCACCAGCCCGATCGCCTGCGTCGGCGGCAGCGCGAACAGGTGGGCGACCGCAAAGGCTACCAGCGGCAGCAACACGAGCTGGCCGCCCAGGCCGAGGAGGACGGCGGCGCGCGCCCCCAGGATGCGGGTGAAATCGTCGCTGCGCAGCGTCATCCCGAGCGCGAGCATCATGGCGAAGAGGGTCAGCGTCGGGATCCAGCTCATGTCGTTCCTCCCGGGGGGCGCAGTCCGTCCTCGAGGACGCCGAAGGCGCGCATGCCGCGCTCGACCAGGCTGCCGGTGTCGCCCCAGTAGCCGGTGAGCCAGAGCCGGATGGTGATCACCATCACCGCGACGTACATCTCGGCGATCTGGTCGGCGGGTACGTCGCGCCGGATCCGCCCCGCCTGCTGGCCGACGCGGATCAAGCCCACGAACGCGGCGAAGAAGGTGCGCGTCTGCTCCAGCCGCGCCTCGTCGGCGCCACTGCCGACCTGCGGCCCCTGCGGGAAGAAGAGGCCGGAGCGGGTGAACACCAGCCGCATGAAGTCGCGATCGCTCTCGATCGCCTCGAGCTGCCGGCGAAGGACGCGCCGGAATCCCTCTGCGAGCGACTCGGGCCGATCGTGCCCGGCGACGGCGCCGCTGCGAGCGAGATCGCCCTGCGAGCGGAGCCATGCCAGGCCGATCTCGGCGAGCACCGCTTCCTTGCTGGGGAAGTAGTTGAAGAACGTCTGCCGGCTGACGTCGACCTTGGCGGCGATGTCGTCGATCGTGGTCTCGTCGAAGCCGCGGGAGCGGAAGAGACGGGCGCAGACGTCGAGGATGCGCTCGCGCACCTGGCGCTTCTTGCGCTCGCGCAACCCCGCTGCGGAAGCCGCCGCCGAGGGCCGCGGAAGACCCCTCGCCCTCCTTCTCTCGCCCCCCGAGCCCGAGCCGGCGCGTGCCATGGCCGTATATTGGATTCAGTCTAAAATTGTTTCAAGTCATATTTTCTCGAGCGAGGCGCCCGCCCCTCCTTAATAAGGGCAACCCGGACTTGCTTTGCCAAGGTGCTCGGCTACTAAAGCCGCTTAATCAACCATGACGCTTCGGCTTCGAGTCTGCGGCGTGCCCGTGCTGGCGCTCGCGGCCTGGCTCGCGCCCGCGCTGGCGCTGGCGTTCGTGCCGCTGCACCGGGAACCCGATGCGCCGGGCTGTCCGCGCTGGTCGGCCGGCGCGCATGCCGAGATCGGCTTCGCCGGCCTGCAGGGCGGCCTGCGCGTCGCGGTCGAGCCGGGCTTCGCCGAGGCCCTCGTGCTCGCCGTGACCGGCGAGACGGCGCCGGCCGACGTCGTCGCGGTCGAGGCCGCGGTGGCGGCGGCCTTCGCCGCCTGGGAGAGCCCGGTGCTGGCCTTCGATGTGGAGCTCGACGGCCCCGCCGAGCGCGGCCCGGAAGTGGGCGCGGAGATCGATCTGTTCGCCGTCCCCGGCTCCGATCCCGCCTTCGAGGGCAACACCTTCTTCGGCGTCACCTCCTGGCGCACGGCGGCGCTCGCCGGCCGCGAGCTCACCAACGGCACGGTGCTGCCCGGGCCGGCGCTGGTCGGCGCCGACGTCTTCGTAAATCTCGATCGCCTCGCCCTGGTCGCGCCGATCTTCTCGCGCCAGCAGCAGCTCGATGCGATCCAGCGACTCCTCATGCACGAGATCGGCCATGCCATCGGCCTGAACCACCCGAACCAGTACCCGCAGGCGAATCTCGACACCGACGTCGATCCCTTCAACGAGATCGTCGTCGACCCGCTAGATCCCTTCGCCGGTCTCGCCCAGTCGTCCAACGTCGACGGCGACGCGGTGATGTCGAACTCGCCCACCAGCGGGCTCGGAGCCCTGCTGTTCACCGCTCTCCGCAACGACGACCGCGGCGGCCGCTCGGTGCTCTACCCGTCGCTCCTCGAGCCCCCGCCCGCCTGCACCGGCGACTGCGACGGCGACGGCGGCGTCCACGTCGACGAGCTCGTGCTCGCCGTCCGCATCGCACGGGGGTTGTCGAGTCTCGATGCCTGTCCCGCGTTCGCCGTCGGCGAGGGAGAGAGCATCGGCGACGCCGATCTGCTGCTCGCCGTCTCCAACGCCCTCGCAGGCTGCGCCCGCGTCTCGTCTTCCGCTGCCGCCGCCAGGACCGCTGTCGAGGACCACAGCATCGGCTGCGCACTGGAGTGAGGGCGCGCGGAGCGCTTCTTGAACCTCTCGTCGCCGGCGTGAGATGGTGTCGGCGCGATGGCGGCGGAGCTCGACGATCAGCGAACGCTCGAAGCGCTCCGGCGACGACCGCTGCCGCCGTGGTACGACGGCGCCAAGCTCGGCATCTTCGTGCACTGGGGCCTCTACTCAGTGCCCGGCTGGGCGGCCTCGCGCCTCGACCTGCACCGCATCCTCGCCGAGGGCGGTTTCGAGCGCTACTTCCGCGAGAACCCGTACGCCGAGTGGTACCTCAACTCGATGAAGTTCGAGGACGGGCCGACGCGCGCGTACCAGGACCGCACCTTCGGCCCGGGGTTCGCGTACGAGGACTTCCAGCCCATCTTCGAGCGCGAGTCGGAGAACTGGGTGCCGGATGACTGGGCGCGGCTGTTCCGCGCTGCCGGCGCGCGCTACGCCGTGCTGACCGCCAAGCACACCGACGGCTACCTGCTGTGGCCGAGCCGGGTGGGCCACCTGACGCGTCCCGGATACCAGTCGAAGCGCGACCTGGTCGGCGAGTTCGCTGCCGCGGTGCGCGCGTGCGGGTTGCGGGTGGGGCTCTACTACACCGGCGGCATGGACTGGTCGCTCAACCCCGAGCGCATCGACGCGCCCGAGAAGATCTACTCGACGATCCTCGCGGGCACTCCCTTCGTCGAGTACGCCGACGCTCACTGGCACGAGCTCTTCGAGCGCTACCAACCGGCGGTGATGTGGGGCGACATCATGTACGTGCGCGGGTCGAAGCCGGTCGAGCTGTTCGCCGACTACTACGATCGCGTTCCCGACGGTGTCATCAACGATCGTTTCGCTACCGAGCTGACGGCGCCGCAGGGACGCGGCCTGCAGCCGCCCGGCATCCACTACGACTTCCTCACCCCCGAGTACGCCGCTTTCGACGACATCCAGCCGCAGAAGTGGGAGACCTGCCGCGGCATCGGCAACTCGTTCGGCTACAACCGCGAGGACGACGAGAGCAGCTACCTCTCGGCCGCTGATGCGATCCGGCTGCTGGTCGATATCGTGAGCAAGAACGGCAACCTCCTGCTCAACGTCGGCCCCCGGGCCGACGGCAGTATCCACGATCTGCAGCGCCGCTGCCTGCTCGGGCTGGGCGCCTGGCTCGACACCAACGGCGAGGCCATCTACGGCAGCCGTCCCTGGGTCCGCGCCGCGGCGACGACTCGCGACGGGGTACCGGTGCGCTTCACGCAGAAGGGGTCGACCCGCTACGCCATTCTCCTGGATACACCGCGCGGAACGGAGATCGTCATTCCCGAGATGCTCGTCGCACCGGCGAGCGAGGTGCGCCTGCTCGGCGGCGCTCCACGCCTCGCCTGGCAGCAGGTCGGCGCCGACCTCGTCGTCCGCCTCGCCGCTCCGCTCGCAGACAGCGCCGCGCACGCCCTCGCGATCTCGGCGTGACGACCGTGATCGCCTCGGCGCGCGCCGCGGGGTGAGGAGCCGCAGGCGTCGACGGCGACGCGATCAAGGCACGGCGCGCGCTCGGATGCGCAGCGAGGCGAGGAGGGCGAAGGCGGCGAAGGCAGCGCCCACCAGGAAGGCGCGCGCGAACGCTTCGGGCGTGTTGCTGCCGCCGTAGACCATCGTCAGCGTGGTGATGCCGAAGGCGACGCCGACCTGCGACGTCAGCCGGCTGGCGGCGGCGGCGACGCCGAGTTGCTCGTGCTCCACCGAGCCTGCGACCGCCGTCGTCATCGGCGGACCGCCGAGACCGTTGCCCAGTCCCTGGAGCACCAGGCCGACGCAGACGATGGCGAGCGACGCGCGCGCGGCGCCCGCCGCCACCACCAGCAGCGACAGCGCGACGACCGCCGATCCCACCATCGAGGTGGCGCGCTCGCCGATGCGCGCTCCGAGATGGCCGCCGAGCGGCGACGCCGCCGTGAGCGACAGGGTGCGCAGCAGCATGATCCCGGAGGTCGCCGCGATCGAGTAGTGGAAGAGCTGGATCAGCAGGATCGGCGCGATGACGAAGGCGCCCATGTAGGCCGCGCCCATGAACGCCCCTGCCAGCAGCGGCGCGCTGAAGTCCGGCCGGCGGAAGTAGTGCAACGGCAGCAGCGGCCAGCGCACCCGCCGCTCGACCCAGACGAAGGCGGCGAGGCCGAGCAGCCCCGCGAGCACCGCGACCCAGATGAGCGGCGAATCGAGGCCCTCGGCGCGGCTCTCGCCGAGCGCGAACATCAGGCCGGCGACGCCGACGGCGAGCGACAGCGACCCGGCGACGTCGAAACGCGCGCCGTGCCGCGGCGTCTCGCGTAGGACGAGCCGCGCCAGCGCCAGCGCCGCGAACGAGAAGCAGGCCTGGAGGACGAACACGATCCGCCAGCCGAAGACCTGCACCAGCGGGCCGCCGGCGACCAGGCCGGCCGCCGGCGCCGCCGCCCCCATCATCGCCCACCAGCCCACCGCGCGGGAGCGTTGCTCGGGCGGATAGACGCTGAAGAGCAGAGCCATCGAGGTCGGCTGGGTGGCGGCGCCGACCACGGCGGCGAGGATGCGGAGCGTGATCAGCGAAGCCGTGCTCCAGGCGCAGGCGATCGCCACCGAGGTCAGCGCGGCGGCGGCGAAGCCGGCGAGAAAGACGCGCCGATGTCCGTAGAGATCGCCGAGCTTGCCCAACAGCGGCAGGGCGACCGCCGACAGCAGCACCGGTCCGGAGACCGCCCACGCCATCGTCGTCTCCGCGGCGCCGAACTCCTCTGCCATCGAGCTGAGCGAGATGGTGAGGATGGTGATGGGAAAGCTGGTGGCGAAGACGCCGGTGAGGGCCGCCACCAGCACCCAGGTCGGGTACGTGCCGCGCTCCTCGAAGTGCGCCGTCACGCGCTCGCGCCAGGTGACTCGCGGCTCGACGGGCGCCGGCCGGCGTCGGACCTCTGGCGTGCTCACCACCCGAGCCTTGCCGAGCCGGCGCGGCAGAGCAAGGCAGGCGTTTCAGCCCGGCCGGGGCCTCGGTCGCGGGTTGCGGCAGGCCATCGCCCGGTCGTCCGATCCGGTCAGCGCGCCAGTGCCCGCGTCAGCTCGGAGCGATCCTCGCCCACCGTGCGGAAGTCGCCCTGCCGCCGCCAGAGGCGGACATCGTCGGGCAGGCGGCCTTGGAGAGCCCGGGCGACGGCGAGGGTGGGGCGCGGGTGGCGCTCCCAGCGGCGCTCGTGCGCGATCTCGGCCAGGCGTCGCGCGGGCGCCGGCTCGGAGAAGCGGGCGGCCCAGCGCTCGACGTGGCTGCCGGCGGGCAGGAAGTCGCGCTTGGCGTTGTTGCAGCGCGGTGTCAAGCCGTGGGCGCGGTTGCGTGGTGCGGAGCGCAGCCGCAAGCGGATGCCCCGGTCGTCAGCGCGAGCGCGGCAGTTCGCGGCGCAGGGCGCGGTAGGCGCCTGGATGGCGGCGCTCGAGAGCGCGAAGGCCGCTCAGCATGGCGCGCGCCTCGCGGCGCGCGCCGAGTGCTTCCCACGCGAGGGCGAGATCGCCGGGCCGATCCTCTTCCAGGACCTCGATCAGCCGCGCCGCCTGCTCGAGATCCTTGTCGGCCTTCGTCTGCTGGGTCGCGGGGCGCGCGCGGGCGACCAGGAGCTTGTGCAGGGCGAAGCGCGCGGGAGGTGGAACGTTGACCAGAATACCGCTCGCGGCGACGACGGCGGCCGGCTGCGGACGCTCGATCAGGTAGCCCAGATGAGGCAGTGGGTCGGCTGCGGCGCGGAAGCGCGGAATCGGAATCGGCGTGGTGCGGCGCCCCGTCTGGGGCGTCAGCAGGTCGACCCGCAACGCCTTGCCGCGAACCTTGAACGAGGTCGAGGGATGCAGCGGCGACAATCCGGGCACGGGGAAGAAGCCCATTTCGAGACTGTCGAGGACCCTGGGTACGTCGGCGGCGAGGTTGGGCACGGCGATGGCCAGGGCCCGCTCGCCGGCGATGTCGATGTCGTCCGTTCGCATCCCCGCGGCGCTCCAGCGCACTCCCAGCAGATTGCCGATCGCGATGAAGGCGTGCGTTCCGACGAGTACGCCGCCCAGGCGGAACACCGCCGCATCGGCAAGCGCGGCGAGGACACGCGCGGAGGCGGCGTCGATGGCGAGCGCGCCCCCGCTGCGCAGCACGGCGCAGAGGCGCACGGTCTGCTGTCGCTCCGCAACGGCGAGTGTACGGCCTCGAGCGAACTTCTGCACGACTCGGTCGAGCGTCGGCGAGCGCCGGCCGACGTACGTCTGTACGATGCCGGCGGGCAGGGTGTGCTGGTAATAGTAGTACTCCTGCCCCTTCACCTTCTTCAGCACGAAGGAGCCGCCACTGTGGCCGATCGCGCGCTGCGCATCGTGCGCGACGAGCTGCTCGAGCAGCTCCGCGTAGACCGTCTGCATCTGCGTGGACAGGCGCTCCATCGGTTATACGCACAAAGCTCAGACTCTGCGTATAACGACCTCGACCGGCGCGGGCAACTGCTCGCGTGAGGGTGCGCGCGCCGTCGCCGACGCCGACGCCGAGAGCTTCGCGCATCTCGCCTACTGGCGCCTCGCGAGCGGCATCGAGGTGGACTTCGTCGTCGACGACGTGCGCCTCGCGATCGAGGCCAAGGCCACGGCCAAGGTGACCGCCGACCACCTCAGGGGCCTCCGCGCCCTCGCCCAGGACCATCCCCGCGTCGAGCGCCGCATCGTCGTGTGCCTCGAGGCGAGAAGCCGCCGCACGGAGGACGGGATCGAGGTGTTGCCGGTGCGGGAGTTCTGCGCGCGTCTCGCGGCCGGCGATCTGTCGTGAGTCTCGGCCAGTGGGCGCAGGCCGCTCTGCTTGACTCTGCGCCGAAGGCTCGCAGTGGGTGCGAGGATGCGCGGCGTCGCCAACTATCCCGGGATGTGGACGAGTTCGAGCTTGATGCCGTCGGGGTCGGCGAAGAAGACGGCGTAGTAGCCCGGCATGTACTCGGGATACTCGCGCGGCGGATCGAGGATCGTGCCGCCCCAGGCCTGCAGGTCGCGCGCGAGGGCGTCGACCTGGGCGCGATCCTCGGCGCGGAAGGCGATCTCGCACAGGCCGACGCGGTCCTTCGAGAAGGTGTCGCCGGCGTAGCGCGGGTCGGCCTGCTTGAGCCAGAAGCTGCCGCCCGCCCCGAGGAACCCCACGCTCGCGCCACCGCCGTAGTCCCACACGCCCGGGTAGCCGAGGCGCGGCATCAGCGCTTCGTAGAACCGCCGCGAGCGGGCGAGGTCGTTGACGGTGACGAAGACGTGGTGGACGCCGCCGACGGTGGGCGCCGACGGCGTCGTCGGTGGACAGCCGCAGCCGCCCGGATTCTCCTTCTCCATGGTGCCGCAGGCTAATCCCGGCCAGCACCGCTCGGCAACCACACACTCCGCGCCCCCTCGGAGCCGCGACCGTCAGGGAGCGGTTGGCCCGTTCCAGCGCGATGCCAACCGCTCCCTGACGGTCGGGGCTCCGCCGTCCTGCTGGAGGCGCGAAAACGATGCGGCGACGCCTACGTCCTCAGGCCACGGCCGCGGCGAGGGACTGGAACAGGTCGCCCGGCAGCGGGCGCACGGGGATGTCCTGGTCGTGGCGCGCGCCCGCGGTTCGAGGTGCACGCTCCCGACAACCGGTGACATCGGAGTGGAGGCAGGATGCGCACGGCTGGCCAGGGAGGGCTGGCCGCTTTCCCCGGAGGTGGACGACCCGATGCGACGACCGACGACGCTCTCTCTCGCCGCAGCGCTGCCACTCGCGCTGGCGCTCACCGTCCTCGCGCCGCTCGGCGGTTGCGGCTGGGATGAATGCGACGGCGAGGATCCAGGGACCATCGTCTGCGAGCCCTGCACCAGTCGCGACGACTGCACGGTGTGCCGCGAGTGCTGAACCGGGGAGTCGCTTCTCCCGTCCGAAGCCTCAGCCCAGGTCTTCGCGCACCGGTAGATCGGCCGGCGAGAGCACCCTGCGCGCCGACAGCGGCGAGCGCCGTCGCGACACGTCCGGATAGATCCGGGCCGTGCGGCGCGCCATCGCGGCGACCTCCTCGCGTAGCTCGCGTGGCCGGAGCACCTCGACCCATGGCCCGAGGCCGAGGATCCAGAAGAGCAGCTCGGCCGTGCCTCGCACCGTCATGGTGAGGACGGTCTTGCCGTCGCGCCGCCGCTGGAACTTCTGCGTCGGGTGGAGCTTGCGCGAGGCGAGATAGGCGACGGTCTTGTCGCTGAGGAGCAGCAGCTCGACCTGGGTCACGGCGCCGTCGACGATGCCGAAGATTCCCTCGGTGTGCTTCTGCGGCGAGTAGCGCTTCGGGTAGTCGAACCGCTGCGGCAGCGTCTCGAGCCCGCGGATGCGCTCGATCGCGAGCCAGATGATCTTCCGCCGCAGGTGGCTGTGGCCGATGAGGTAGAGGCCGCCGCGGTACATGGTGAGGGTGTAGGCGTCGAAGTCGTGCGTCTTGCCCTCGCCGAGCAGGCCGCGATAGTCGATCCGCAGCCGCTGCTGGAAAACGACGGCGCGGATGGCCCGGTCGAGGATCTCGTCGCAGTCGCGGTAGTCCTTCACCGCGTGTGGCACGGAGAAGAACTTTCTCTCGAAGTCCGCCAGCCGCGGCTGTTGCGCCGGCGGCAGGGCGCGTCGCAGCCGTTCCCACAGCCCCTCGACGCCGTCGCGGATTACCGTGCCGTCGAGGAACTGGAAGACCGTGAGCGCGAAGTAGAGGAGCAGCGCCTCGTAGACCGTCGAGTCCTGCGCCCGCGCCGCGCCGGCGAGCCGCAACACGCGCCGCTTGCCGCGCGCGCTGACCTCGAGGATCGGCCGTTCCGCCGCGTCGACCAGCTCGTGCCGACACGCCGCCAGGTAGCGCAGCAGGGTCCGCTCGGAGATGCCGAGCTCGTCGCGGATGGCGTCGAAGCTCCAGCCGTACGGCCGATCGATCAGCCCGAAGACCAGGCGCGCGAGGCGGGTCGCCGCGCCGTAGGTCGGCCGCCGGCCGTTCGTCGTCGTCGCTCGCCGCCGGCCGCCCCGCTTCTTCGTGTCAGCCACGATCCGACCCACCGGGGAGCGGGTCCACGACGAACCGTGCCGCCGCGGTGTCGTGCACCACGCCCACGCCGCTCTCGCGCTCCCCGTCGTTCGCCATTGCCGTCTGCCCCCCCGCTGCCCGATCGACGGTCGCGGTGTCAAGCTGCGGTCGTCGCCTCGGCTTCGCGTGACCCGGGACGACGGAGCTTGAACGGCCGGGTGACCCGGCGGCGGCGACGGTCGAGTCTACTCGGGGCTGCCCGCTGCCCAGGCGCGGAGGATCTCGCGAACCCGCGGCCCGACCCGATCGCGCGCTTCGTCGCGTTCCAGGCCGGCGGCGAGGAGGGCGTCGTAGTCGGTCTCGCGGTGGCGTACCCAGGCCCCCACGGCGAGCTCGACGAAGCGCGGTTCGAAGGACCTGGCGCCGGCGCTGCGGCCGACGCGGCCGCTGTTCACGAGACAGGCGTGCCGCGCGATCTTCTCCTCGACGCCGGCCGGTGCGCTCGGATGGAGCTTGCGGATCTCCGCCGCGAAGCGGCGCACGTAGCCCTCGTCGATTCGCGTGCGCCGCTCGGTTTCGCGTTCGCGGCGCCGTGCCCGCGCGTCGGCATCCGCCAGGCACTCGCTCTCGGCGCGCTCGAGCGCCTCCTCCTCCACCAGCAGTCCCTGGCGCTCGTAGCGCTTGCGCGCCTTGCTCCACCGCAGAACGACGGCGGAGAGCGTCGACGCCTTGCGCGCCCGGCGTGTCAGAGCGGCGTCGCCGGCGCCGAGGAAGAGGAGGTGCGCCAGGTCGGCGCAGGCGAGACAGAGCGCGCCCCGGTCGCGCCTCAGCGTGAACAAGCGGCCGCCATCGAGCGCCTCGCCGCACTCGGCGCAGGCGGTGTCGCGAGTCCCGATGAACACCGGGAGATCGTCTGGGCTCTTGGTCGTCTTCACTTGGGCGCGATCCTACCTCGCGACCCGCCAGTCGTCACCCTCCCGGGGGCCGCGACCGTCAGGGTTGCCATGCCGGCGCTCGCAGGTGCCAGCGAACTTCGTCGGGAGACTCGCCAGCCGAGGTCGAGGAAGCGGCGCGGTCGAGAAGTGCGCGCTACGCTTGCGCAGCATCGGGAACGGAGTGGTCGCACGTGGACTCGAACCACGGACCTCCTGCATGTGAGGCAGGCGCTCTAACCAACTGAGCTATGCGACCGCGCTGGGCTGCGAGAGCCCAGGTCGGTAGCACAGGGGATGGGGTGGGGCAAGAAACCCCGGGGGATCTGGAGCGGGGCGGTTACCGCCGCTGTGGACCGGGTCGTCGGAGCATCCAGAGCGGCGGGGACCGCCGCACTCCAGATCAAGGCGCCACGGGATGGGTGGGGAGGGTGTGGCCGTCGGCGCAGTAGCCGAACTGCTTCTGGGTCTCGCCCGGGGCGATGGGGCCGACCCAGGCCGGGAGCTGGACGGTGACCTGGTCGCCGGTGCGCGTGAGCGCGCCGTTCCACGACTGCGTGATCGCCACCTCCGCCGGCAGCGCGAAGCGCAGGGTTTCCGTTCGCAGCGGCTCGCTTGAGGTGTTGGCGACGGCGATGCCGGCGCAGTAGCCGCTCTCCCACTGCGATTCCACTACCACGCTCGCCAGGAAGGCGCTGCCGGCGGGGATCGTGGCGGTGCGCGTCGCCGTTCGCGCCGCAGTTGTCCACGTCGGCGTGCGCGTCCGGGTCGCGCTACGGGTGCGGGTCGCGGTGCGGGTGCGCGTGGCGGTCTGTGTCCCCGTCGCCGTGCGCGTCATCGTCGCCGCGCGCGCGGGCGTGCGAGTCCGAGTGGCGGTCCGGGTCGCCGTCGATGGCGGCGCGAGCGTCGCCGTCCGGCTTGCGGTGGGGGGAGGCGTCGCCGCCGGCGTGGATGCCACCGCGGTCCGACTCGGCGTCGCGGTGGCCTCCTCGCTCACGTTTCCGGTCCGGGTCGCGGTCGGCGCGACGGCGACCGTGCTCGTCCGCGTCGCCGTGGGCGCCACCGCGGTCCCCGTCCGGGTCGCCGTTGGTACGCCCGTCCTCGTCGCCGTCGCGACCGCTCCGCCCGGGCCGGGCTCCTGGCCCCAGACGAGCTGGGCGCCGGCGGGCCGGCTGGTGTCGTAGACGGCGATGCGCGGCGCGCGCTGCGCCGCGCCCGTGCTCAGCCCCAGGTACGAGAAGTCGTTGCCGGCGCTCCAGCCGCTCGCGCCCCACGGCAGGCGCACCAGGAACTCGATCGTCTTCCGCTTGTACTGGTTGCCGATCGGCACGATCTCGCTGCCGACGAACGAGCCTTCGACGTACCAGATCGTGCCGCTCTCGCCCCAGCGCCGGATCGGCGCCGCGCCCGCGCCTTCGTTGCGGTAGGTGTCGACCACCACGTCGGCGGGCGAGTGTCCGCTGCCGTCGAGCTCGGCCAGGTCGAGGAAGTAGCGGAACACCAGCGCCGACGTCACCCGCGGCGGATACGCGGTCTCGTTCACCACCGACACCTCCACCTGCGTCCCGAGCGTCGCCGGCTGCTGCACCACCAGCCGCGCCTCGGCGAAGATCTCGTCGACCGCCGGCGCGGGCGGCGGGAAGTCGGCGTCGGGCTGGTTGGCGGCGAGACCGTGCGCCTCGACCAAGCCGGCGAGCGCGCCGTTGAGGCCGGCGTTCATGTCGGTCGCGACCTCCGTCAGCGAGTACTCGTTGCGATCGCCGGTGTAGCTGTCGTCGATGCGCGGCCCGCCGGCGAGGCCGCCGTAGAGCACGTGCCGCGGCAGCGCCGGCTCGGCGACGTCGTTGGTGCTCGAGCCGTGCGCGGCGCGATGGTGCGCCACCTGCGACCAGACGTCGCCGAAGCCGACGACGTAGCTCATCCCGAGCGGGTTGTCGCCCAGGACGTAGTTCACCTGCTCGGTGGCGAAGTCGAGATAGCTCTGCCGCAGCACCGCGTCGCCGCCGGTGCGCTCGAGATGGCGGCGGTGCACCAGCGCGAGGAAGGCGGTCATGGTGTTGTAGCGCGCCGAGGCCCAGCCGGAGAGCCACGCCATCCCGCCCGGCGTGCGCGCCACCCCGCCCGGCCGCAGCCAGTGCTGCAGGAAGTTGCGCGCGTGCAGCTCGTAGTCGAAGTAGCCGTTCTGGCGCTGCGCGGCGGTCACCGCGGTGTCGGCGGCGTAGCCGGGCTCGGCGGCGATCTGCGCCATCAGGAAGTACAGGCCGTAGCGGACGTCGTCCCACACCGCCGTCCAGGCGGTGTGGCCGGTGTTGTCGGCGACGCGGGTGTAGTCCGCCTCGGCGTCGTGCAGGTAGCGCGCCTCGCCGGTGGCGCGATAGAGCCACGCCGCCGCCCACGGCAGGTCGTCCTGCGCTCCTGAAGTGGAGGCGTAGTACGAGCGCGCGTCGAGGATCGAATCCGAGTAGCGCCCGAGCGACTTGTCGGTCGGCGTCTCCGGCGCGCGCGTCGCCTGGGCGAAGTCGTACAGCTCGCGCGCGTGCCGCAGCAGCACCGCGGCGTAGGCGGGCTCGTCGGCGAACACCAGCGAGAGGATCGCCAGCGCCGACGAGGTCTGCGCCGCCAGATCCGGACCGGGATGCGCCAGGTCGATTCTCCACGCCGGCCGCACGTGCGGCATCACCTCCGGCGGTCCCCAGATGCGGTGGTCGATGTCGCCCTGGCCGACCTGCCCCCACAGCACGTTGGGCTCGGGATGGGCGCGGACGAAGTAATCGGCCACCCAACGCAGGTTGTCGCGCGCGTGCGCGAGCTGACCGGTGGCGCGCAGCGTGTCCTCGAACTCGAGCACGCCCCAGGCGAGGAAGCTGGCGGAGAAGGCCATCGGCAGGCCGAACTTCACGTGGTCGCCGGCATCGTGCCAGCCGCCGGTGAGGTCGAGGCCGACGTCGGCGCCGTCGATCAGGTCCGAATCGCCGCGCCACGGAACGCGGTTGGCCAGGAAGCCGTCGTGCAGGCGCGCGCCGCTGGCGGGGTCGAAGAAGGGCAGGTCGCCGTCGAAGCGCGGCAGCGGACCCGAACGCTGCGCTTCGTAGAAGTACCAGGCTCGCTGCAGCGCCTGACCGTAGTTGAAGATCGGATCGAGCGACGGGCCATGGCCGGCATACGGGCCGCCCAGTGTGGCGGTGGCGGTGCGGGTGCGCGTGCGGCTGGGCGAGGCGCCGCCGCCGGCGGGCGAGGTGGGCGTGGCGCCGCTGACGGCCGGCGTGCGCGTCGAGGTGGCCGCGCCGCTCGCCGCGGGTGAGGGCGTCGGCGCGGGCGCGCCGAGGTCGAAGGCGCAGCTCGCCCCCTGGAAGACGCAGGCCGAGGGCGCGAGCGCGCCGCCGTCGCGTTGCGCGACGAAGCCGACGGTCGCGCTGCTACCGGCGGCGATGACGGCGTTCCACGCCGCTGGCGCCAGCTCCCAGCGGTCGCCGCTGCGAGCCACGACGGTCGCGCCCCACAGGTCGACGATCGCCGCCGGCAGGTCGAAGGCGAGGCGCCAGTCGGCGATCGCGTCCGGGCTGGAGTTGTCGATCGCGATCTCGGCCTGGAAGCCGCCGCTCCATTCGCCGGTGATGCGGTAGCGCAGGTTCGTCTGCGCCGCGGCCGGCGGCGCGAGGGTGAGCAGGAGGAGCAGCGCGGTGAGCGTTCTTCCGGAGGCGATCAAGGTTCCTCTCGCAGTCTCCGGCCCGTGCAAGGTCAGTAATGGAGAGACCCCGCTTTGCAAAGCGAAATCTGGAGTGCGGCGTGAAGCGCCGCTCTGGATCGGTGCGCGAGCGAATCCAGAGCGGCGCTGCACGCCGCACTCCAGATCAGCGCGTGAGGAAGGCGCGCAGCAGGGCGTTGAACTCGGCGGGTCTCTCTTCCTGCGGGCAGTGGGCGGCGGCGGCGATCAGGTGCAGCGCGGCGCCGGGGATGAGCTCGGCCAGACGGCGCGAGCCCGCCAGCAGCGCCGGCGAGTCGCGCTCGCCGCAGACGATCATGGTCGGCACGCGGATCGCCGCCGCGCGTTCGCTGGTGCCGGCCCAGGAGAGCAGTGCCTTCCACCCGGCGCGCAGCATCTCCGGCCCCATCGCCGCCAGTCGCTCCGCCACCTGCTGCTGGCGCTCGGGCGGTAGTGCGGGCGGCTCGGGCGGCGGCGTGTGGGCGATCTCGGCGAAGCTGTGGGAGGTGTCCTCGAGGGTCAGCGACAGCAGCTTCTGCGGGCTGCGCAGGGCGATCTCCTGCGCGATCGCGCCACCCATCGAGTGGCCGACGAGGTGGAAGCGCTCGAAGCCGACCGCTGCCGCCACCGCCTCGACGTCGTCGGCCATCGCCAGCACCGACATCGCCGCCGGATCGGCGGGCTTCTCGGAGCGGCCGTGGCCGCGGTTGTCGAGCACCAGGACGCGATGCGTCGGCGCGAACTCCGCGACCTGGAAGCGCCAGTCGCTGAGGTCGCCGGTGAAGCCGTGCACCAGGACGAGTGGCTCGCCGCCGGTGCCGTGCAGTTCGTGGTGGATGCGCATCTGGAGTGCGGCGGTGCCCGCCGCTCTGGATGGTTGGCGGATGAATCCAGAGCGGCGGCGACCGCCGCACTCCAGATAGCAGCACCAAACGGGACAGCCAACGGCGTCGGCAGGTGCTAGGATCGCGTGCCCATGAGACGCCTGCTCCGGCTCCTCCTCCTCCTTCTCGCGCTGCTCGCGCTGGCGGGTTTCGCCGCGGCCCGCTGGGTGGCGCGGCCGATGGTCGAGCGCGCGGCGAGCGCGGCGTTGGGCGCGCCGGTGGCGATCGGCTCGCTGTCGCTGCGGCCGTGGGCGGGCGAGGTGGTCGCGAGCGAGGTGACCGTAGGTGAGGGCGAGGGCGGCATCGCGGCGGAGTCGCTGGCGGCGCGCCTCGACCTGCGCGCGCTGCTGCGCCGCGAGTTGGTGGTCGAGCGCATCGCGATCGAGAATCCCGCGGCGACGCTGCGCTTCGACGAGCGCTACCGGCTCGTCTCGCCGGCCTTCGCGCCCGCGACGCCCGCCGGCGCGGCCGCGCCCGCGGCACCCTCGCGCACGCCCTCGCCCGCGGCCGGCGGCAGGGAGGGCGAGGAGGCCGAGGGCAGCGCGGCGGCCATCCCGCTGGTGCTGCGCGAGGTCGTGGTCGACGGCGGCGCGCTCCAGCTCGTCTACCCGATCGGCAAGCGCACCCGCGAGGTCGCGCTCGCGATCACGCGCTTCACCGCCTCCGACATCACCCTCCCCAGCGAGGGCTACGACGGCTGGCTGCACGCCGTCTTCGAAGGCGCGATCGCCGGGGCGCCGCTCGCGGTCGACACCATTCTCCGCCTCGGCGGCGAGCAGGCCGGCGCCGGCGGCACGCTCTCGCTCACCGACCTCGTCATCGACGCCGACCTGCTGCCGCTGCCCGAGCAGTTCGCCGGCCTGACCGCGCGGGTCGACGCCGAGGTCGCCTACGAGACCAGGCCCGGCGCGCAGACGCCCTCGTTCGAGCTCGATCTGACCGTCGACGCGCCGACGTTGAGCGGCGAGGAGGGCAGCAAGCTCGGCGCGCGACGCGCGCTGCTGCCGCGCGTGCGCGTCGACCCGGCGAAGGGCGAGGTCGATCTGGGCGCGGTGGTGGTCGAAGGCCTCGATCTGGACGCGGCGCTGACCGACGACGGGGTGGTGCTGCCGCTGGTGGGAGCGAGCGGAGACGACGCGGGTGCGGGTGGGAGCTCGTCCTCGCGCGCCGGGCGCCCGGCCGCGGCGGCGCAGGGCAGGGCGGGGGCGGAGGGATCGCCGTGGGCGGTGTCGCTGGCGTCGCTCGAGCTGCGCGGCGGCGAGATCCGTCTGCGGCGCGGCGAGGCGATCGAGACGCTGGCGGTTCGCTCGGCGCGGCTGAAGGGCTTCGAGGAAGGGCGCCGCCATCCGTTCCGCTTCGAAGCGGCGCCGGCCAGCGGCGGGATGGTGAGCATCGAGGGAGACCTCGGACTCACTCCACTCGACGCCGACCTCGGCGTGCGCGCGCGCGAGCTCTCGCTGCCGGCGCTGGCGCGGCTGCTGCCGCCGCTGCCGCTGGCGCTCGACCGCGGCACGGGCGAGGCCGATCTGCGCCTGGTCATGGCGGGCGAGAAGCTCCGCCTCGCCGGTCGGGTCGAGGCGGCCGACCTGCGCAGCGCTCCGCCGAGCGCGGCGCGCGCCAGCGAGGTGCTGGCGGCGCATCGGCTGACGGCGCAGATCGCCGTCGATCCCGCCGCCGAGCCGATGCTCGACATCGCCACGCTCGAGCTCGCCTATCCGTACGTGATGGTGCAGCGCCACGCCGACGGCATCTTCCCCTTCTCGCTCCTCGGCGGCGGCGAGGAGGAGGGCGGTGCCGAATTGAACGCCGCCGAGCCCGCGCGCGCGGCGCTGGCGCGCCTCGGCCAGGTCGCGGTCGAAGGCGGCAAGCTCGAGTTCATGGACATGACCCTCGAGCCGCCCTACTGGACCATGCTCGCCGGCATCGGCCTGCGGGCCGAGGACATCCTGCTGCCGCAGTCGACGGTGGCGAGCTTCCGGCTCGAGGGCCGGCACGACGAGCTCAGCCCGGTGGAGATCTCGGGCAGCGTCACGCCGATCGGCCTCGAGGTGAAGGCCGAGGTGCGCGACCTGCTGCTCGAATCGATGAACGCCTACGTCGCGCCGCTGCTGGGCTATCGCGTCACCGCCGGGCGGCTGTCGCTCACCGGCGCGACCTCGCCCTCGGCCGAGACGCTGCAGTCGGTGGTCGAGGTGGTGGTGCGCGGCATCGACGTGCTGCAGACCGGCGCCGACGTCATTCGCGACGAGAGCGGCGTGCCCCTGCCGATCGCGCTCGGCCTGATCTCGAACGCCGCCGGGCAGATCGACCTGAAGCTGCCGCTCTCGATCGACCGCGCCTCCGGCGAGGTCTCGCTCGGCTCGATCGTCGGCCAGGCGGTGCGGCGCGCGATCGTCGGCGCGCTCACCAGTCCGCTGCGCCTGCTCGGCAGCCTGTTCGGCACCGACGGCGCGCCGCACGCGTTCGCGATCGAGCCGATCCCGTTCGCCGTCGGCCGCGGCGAGCTCGACGACGCCGGCCGGCAGCGCATCGCCGAGGTCGCCCGCATCGTCGACAAGAACGAGAGCCTGCTGGTCATCACCCAGCCGCAGCTCACCGCCGAGGATCTCGCCGCGGTCGGCGCGGACGAGGCGGGCGAGCTGGCAGCCGAGCGCCAGGCCGCGGTGCGCGAAGCCCTGCGCGAGTCGGGCCTACCCGCCGAGCGCATCGTGCCGGCGGAGTGGACGCCGGAGGTGGGCGCGAAGGCGACGGGGCGGGCGGGGGTGTACGTGGAGTTGCAGGGGTGAAGAAGGCGGTTGCCCCCCTACCTCAGTTCGCCTGCTCGCGCGCGCGCATCAGCACGTCGTGCACCTGCACGTGCGGCGGCTGCGAGAGCAGATAGACGACGGCGGCGGCGATGTCGTCGGCCTCGAGCACCTTGTGGCGGCCGTAGGTCTGGCGGGCCGCTTCCTCGCTCTTGTTGTAGATGGCGGCGAACTCGGTCTCGACGTAGCCGGGGCTGATGGCGCTGACGCGGATCGGCAGCTTGGCTTCGTGCAGTTCCTGGCGCAGCGCCTCGGTGAGGGCGCGCACGCCGAACTTGCTGGCGGCGTAGACGCCGCTGCCGGGCGGGACGCGGTGCGCGGCCATCGAGGAGACGTGGATGACGTAGCCCTCGCCGCCGCGCGCGCGCATGTCCTTCACCGCCTCGCGCGTGCAGATGCAGAGCGCCAGCAGGTTGAGCTCGAGCATCTCGCGCCAGAGGGCGGTGTCGGCGCTCAGCAGCGGTGCGCGGTGGCCGAGGCCGGCGTTGTTGACGAGCACGTCGACGCCGCCGAAGCGGGCGCGCGTCTCGTCGAAGAGGGCGAGGATCTGCGCTTCGTCGCGCAGGTCGGCCGGGACGGCGAGCACCTCGGCGCCGACCTGCTTCAGCTCGGCCTCGAGGGCGGCGAGCCGGTCGGCGCGGCGCGCGGCGATGACGACGCGCATGCCGTTGCGCGCCAGCGTCTGCGCCACCGCGCGGCCGATGCCGCTCGAAGCGCCGGTGATCAGGGCGGTGCGGTTCTTCCACTGCTGCATGGGGCGGAGAGTAGGGCGCGCGCCGGGCGGGGTTCAAGCGGGGGCGCACGATCGTGGCGATGCGGGAGGGGTGCGCGGGCGGCGGCGCCCCTGCCGGGGCGCGCTGCGGTTGCTGCCGCGTCTGTCCCCGGGCTGACGCCCGGGGCTATGCCCCTGCGCCGCTCCGCGGCGCGTGTGTTGGCGCGGGGTTCGTCGCATCGCTGCGCGGCGCGTGCGTTGGCGCGGGGTTCGTCGCATCGCTGCGCGGCGCGTGCGTTGGCGCGGGGTTCGTCGCATCGCTGCGCGGCGCTGGCGCGGGTTCGTCGCATCGCTCCGCGGCGCTCGCGCTGGCGCGGGTTCGTCGCATCGCTGCGCGGCGCGTGCGTTGGCGCGGGTTCGTCGCATTGCTCCGCGGTGGTTGCGGGCGTGAGAGTCGCCGCGGAGCGGCGCGGGAGTGTAGCCCCGGGCGCGAGCCCGGGGTTCGCCGCCCGCCAACCGCAGTGCGCCCCGGAGGGGCGCAGCCGTTCGCGCATCGCGCGCTCTCCGCGCTCGCGCGGGGCTCAGGTCGGGAGCCTCGCGACCACCACACCCCTGCGCAGTTCATCGCGGCACGTTTCGCTGAAGTCGCGCAGGGGGTCGAGGTGCCCGGCTCGCATGTTCTCGGCGACCTCCTGAAAGGTCTTGTTCGGGGCGACGTACGTTTCGATGATGAATCGCATGACCTTGTCCGCCTGCTCGATCACCGCTTCCGACGACAGGACTCGCATCCGGCTCACGAGAGCGTAGAGGCAGACGAGCTTGGAGACGTCCGGCTCGCTATTCTTGAAGGCGTCCGCATAGCATTGCGACGCCTCTTCGATGAAGTGCTTGTACAGCTCCTCGCGTCTGCCGATGTCGTGCTCGAGTTGCTGGGCGCTGAACTGCACGCGGTGCGTCAGCCAGGAGGTGGACAGCGAGGTGAGGCCGCCGATCACGGATCCGGCCAATGCCGCGAAAGCCGAGAGATATGCAGGTTCCATGGCGCTCCTTTCCGAGTGTGGTCTTCAGCGACAACCTGGCGCTCGATCGCCGAGGACCAGCGCCATTCCTGCTACGACTCCCGATGACACGGCGTCTTGTCATTGCGCGCCGCATCCCCCCTCGCTGCGACGATCTGGCGCGGATCGCAAGCCCCGCGATCCCCGAAGTCTTGTGCTCGCGAAAGGGATGATGCTACGCGGGGCCGCTCGAGGGACGACCATTGGGCTCGGCGAACGAGGATCGCTACCGGACGTTGCTCGGTGTTTCCGAGGCGATCGCAACGAATCGGGACCTGCCCGCGCTGCTCCACGGACTGGCGGAGCAGCTCGCTCCAATCGTGCCCTTCGATTTCCTCTCCGTGGTGCTCTACGACCCGGCGACTGGCACCATGCGCTTGCACGTGCTGGAGGGCTGGCAATCCCAGACACCATGGCCCGAGGTGATCTTGCGTCCGGAGGATGATCCCGCGGGGTTGGTCTGGGAGCGGCAGCAGCCGCTCGTCACCTCGGAAGTGAGCGAGTTGCGGCGCTGGCCACTGCTGCTCGAGCGTGTGCAGGAGCACGGCGTCCAGAGTTACTGCTTTCTGCCGCTGACCACGGCTCGGCGGCGACTGGGCGCGCTGGTGTTCACGTCCAGACAGCCAGCGACCTACGACGGCTCGGACCTTTCCTTCCTGCAACTGGTGGCGAACCAGGTCGCGGTTGCGGTCGGCAACGCACTCGCCTGGCAGGAGATCGAGGCGCTGAGGGACAAGCTCGCGAGCGAGAAAGCCTACCTGGAGGAGGAGGTTCGCAGCGAGCACGACTTCGGTGACATCGTCGGGGAGAACGCGGCCCTTCGCGCCATTCTGGCGCAGGTCGAGGCGGTCGCGCCGGTAGAGTCCACCGTGCTGATTCGCGGCGAGACGGGCACCGGCAAGGAACTCATCGCCCGAGCCTTGCACAGCCTGAGCCCTCGGAAGGATCGCACCTTCGTCAAGCTGAACTGCGCCGCCATACCCTCCGGACTGCTCGAAAGCGAGTTGTTCGGCCACGAGAAAGGCGCCTTCACCGGCGCGATCCGGCAGAGGATCGGCCGCTTCGAACTGGCGCACCAGGGGACGTTGTTCCTCGACGAAGTGGGCGACATTCCGTTGGAGCTCCAACCGAAGCTCCTGCGGGTGCTGCAGGAGCGAGAGTTCGAGCGCCTCGGCGGCACGAAGACGATTCGCGCCAGTGTGCGTGTGGTCGCTGCCACGAATCGCGACCTGAAGGAGATGATTGCCGAAGGCCGCTTCCGCGAGGACCTGTACTATCGGTTGAACGTCTTCCCGATCGTACTGCCGCCGCTGCGCGAGCGCACCGACGACATCCCCCGTCTCGTGCGCCACTTCACGCAGACCTTTGCGCGTCGCATGGGCAGGCGCATCGAGACCATCCCGTCCTCAGTGATGGACGCCCTGGTCCGCTACCCCTGGCCCGGCAACGTGCGCGAGTTGCAGAACGTGATCGAGCGGGCCGTGATCCTGTCCAAGGGCCCGGCGCTGCAGATTGCCATTGGCGAACTAGAGGTGGAGGCACCACCGGCGGCGGTGCCGACCCCGGCCACGCCCGCCACTCTCAGCGAAGCGGAGAGAGAGCACATCTTGCGGGTCGTGCGCGAAGCCAACTGGGTTCTCGGTGGCCCCAACGGGGCGGCGGCCCGCCTCGGGATGAAGCGCTCCACGCTGCACTGGAAGATGAAGAAGCTCGGCATCTCCCGCCCCGAGTAGCGCGTCAACCGGCCGGCACCGGTGTCGGCCGGCCGGCACCCCCCGGCCGACACGGCTCGCGCCGTCAACCGCTCGGCAACAGCCAAGCCATCGATTCTGGGCGGTTCTCGAGACGAGGGGCATACCCGTTCGATCTCTGGCACGCCGCATGCGTTCTCCGCACGGACATGGACGCAACGGAGCATGACACCGGCGAGGCGAGATTCGAGTCCGACGGCCGAGAGCGAAGGGCGGGCGTCGCCAGCATGACGTCGTTCGTGGTTCACCCGCTGGAGCACGAGCCCCACGCACCCTCGCGCGCCCGGCTGACGCCGCGGGCGGACGGCAGTCTCGTGGCGGCGGTTCGAGAGGCGATCGAGGCGCTGTCGGGCGGAGACGATTTTCCAACCATCGGGATGACCGCCGAGTTCGTCGGCATGAGCGTGCGTACGCTCCAGCGGCGACTCGCACGAGCAGGAGCGTGTCACCACGAGCTCGTGGCGCAGGCGCGATTCGCGACTGCCGCCGCGGTGCTCGAGCGAACCGACGCCAAGATCCTCGCGCTCGCCTTGGACCTGGGGTACTCCGACCATGCGAACTTCACGCGCGCCTTCCGGCGCTGGGCGGGGTGCTCCCCGAGGGAGTATCGATCGAGGAGGACGTCGCACTGACTCGAGCAAGGCGGCCCGAATCCGACCTCGTCGACGAGCATGGGGCTCGCCGAGGCCGCCGCCGCGCTCAGCCCTTCCCATCTCGCAGCGACAACCCGAGGAGGAGACATGTACGAGATCCTGTCGTGGGCCCGAGTGAAGCATCCGGCGCATCTGGTCGTTGCCGCCGGCGCGGCGCTCCTGTTGGCGCTCGCCCCCGGCGCTGAGGCCGAGGACTCGCTCGGCGAGGCACAGGCCGCGGCGGGTCGCGCCTGGTACGACAAGTACTGCACGCAGTGCCACGGACCGGGAGGCGCGCCCGGATCGGCGGTCTATCCCGATACCAACGAGAAGGTGGACCTCAGGCGTTACGTTGCGCGGCATGGCGGCAGGTTCCCCGCTGGCGAATGGATCGCCGTGGTCGAGCAGACGGAAGCCAGGGCTCCCCACGCGGAAGTGTGGCGAGAGATCCTCGAGGCGCAGCCTCAAACGATGGCGCGGCGGCCCGTGGCACGGGGCGTCGTCGTGCTGATCGCCGAGTACATCAAGTCGGTCCAGACGAAGTAGCCGCTGGGCGAGCGGCGGATTCCGATCAGACCCCGAATGCCGGCGATCCTCGCAAGCATCGAGTCGCGAGCGGCCGCCTCAACGTCGAGCGGGGAGCCCAGAGAGTTTCGATGTTGCGAATCACGACGGACGATCACGAACGGGTCGTCACCTTCCGGCTGGAAGGAAGATTGGAGGGCCCATGGGTGCGGGAGCTCGAGCAGTGCTGGCGGAACACGCTGGAAGCCGTGAGGGAGCCGACGATGATCGTCGACCTCACGGGCATGACGTACATCGATGCCGCGGGCAAAGCGCAGTTGGCCTACATGCACGAGGGAGGGGCGCACTTCGTCGCCGGCGACTGCATGACGAAGGCAGTGGTGAAAGAGGTGGAGGAGATCGTCGAGCGTCGTCGGCACGACGGGACGGGATCAGGAACGCGATGACGAACCAGGCAATCGTCGAACGAGACGAGCCGCACGAGCTGCTGCAGATGCAACTCCGCGAGCGGTCCCTGGCGGCCCTCGAGGGTGAGAAGCGGCTGATGCTCGCCGTCCTCGAGCGCGCGGTCGACGACTTCCGGATCTACGCGAACATCCCGACCGGACGCGGGCGATGGCTCTTCCGAGAGGTGACGGCGTGGTTCGATTCCCGCGAGACGGGGCCCTTCGACTTCGAGGGAATCTGCCAGGCGACCGGGCTGGACCCCGACTTCGTCAGGATGGGACTGCGGAGGTGGTGCGCAACCCACGAAGGGCGTCGCGATGACCGCGCTCGATAGGCCGCGCGTGGGTCTTGCGCTCGGCAGCGGCTCCGCGCGCGGGTGGGCTCATATCGGTGTGATCCGTGCGCTGGAGAAGGCAGGCGTTCATCCGGATATCGTGTGCGGAACGTCGATCGGTGCATTGGTCGGTGCGGCCTACGTGGCAGGCGAGCTCGACCGCCTCGAGCGCTGGGTGCTCGAGCTGAGGATCGGAGAAGTGCTGGGGTTCCTCGATCCGGGCCTGGGCAGTGGGGTGCTCAAGGGCGATCGTCTCATGGAGTTCTTCCGCCGTAACTTCACGGATCGTCCGGTGGAAGAGCTCGGGCGGCCGTTTGCCGCGGTGGCAACGTCCCTACGAACGGGGGCGGAAGTCTGGATGCGGCGCGGCTCGACCTTCGACGCCGTGCGCGCCTCGGTCGCGCTGCCAGGGTTGTTCGCCCCGGTGCGATGGGAAGGGTCGCTGCTGGTCGACGGCGGTCTGGTCAACCCCGTACCGGTCTCCGTCGCACGCGCCATGGGCGCCGATGTCGTGATCGCGGTCGATCTCGCATCCGACGTCCTCGGCCGC
>Ga0268299_1000964_pt1 | contig 65184 bp, 72 predicted proteins | sample NOBtaG_FD_193484 | JGI IMG/M metagenome (GOLD analysis project Ga0268299, IMG submission 193484) | Activated sludge microbial communities from bioreactor in Nijmegen, Gelderland, Netherland - NOB reactor | ecosystem: Engineered > Bioreactor > Aerobic > Activated sludge | place: Netherlands...
GTCTGTCCATGACGCGTGCAATACGCTCCGGCATGAACAAACGCATTAAGTTGTCTTCCAGCGAAACATAAAACTGCGATGATCCCGGATCGCCCTGGCGACCGGAACGACCACGCAACTGCCTGTCAACCCTGCGCGATTCGTGGCGTTCGGTACCGATAATGGCCAAACCACCGGCTGCTCGTGATTCAGGTGTAAGTTTAATATCCGTACCACGACCGGCCATGTTGGTGGCGATGGTTACCGTACCCGGTTTACCGGCCTCGGCTACAATTTCGGCTTCGCGTTGGTGCTGCTTCGCATTCAATACGTTGTGTTTGATTTTGCGCATCTGAAGCATGCGACTGACCAATTCCGAAATTTCTACGGAAGTAGTACCTACCAGCACCGGCCTTCCAGCTTGTGTAAGTTTTACAATTTCATCGGCCACCGCGTTAAATTTCTCACGCATGGTTTTGTACACATAATCATCGTGATCGGTACGGGTAACCTGTCGGTTGGTTGGGATGGTAACAACGTCAAGTTTATAGATATCCCAGAATTCGCCAGCTTCCGTTTCGGCTGTACCGGTCATACCGGCCAGCTTATGATACATGCGGAAATAATTTTGCAACGTAATGGTAGCGTAGGTTTGTGTGGCGTCTTCTACCTTTACATTTTCTTTTGCTTCAATGGCCTGATGCAAGCCATCAGAATATCGTCTGCCATCCAGTACTCGGCCGGTTTGTTCATCAACGATTTTAACTTTCCCGTCAACGATGATGTATTCTGTGTCTTTCTCGAAAAGCGTGTAAGCTTTCAGTAGTTGATTTACGCTGTGAATGCGCTGCGACTTTACCTGGTACTCGCGAATCAGTTCTTCTTTTTTGTGGAACCGATCCTGCTCGCTGATGGTGGTGTCTTTCTCCAGTTTGTTAAGCTCAACACCAATTTCCGGCAAGATGAAGAATTTAGGATCCTCGCCTTCACCGGTAATTAAATCGATACCTTTTTCGGTAAGCTCTACGCTGTTGTCCTTTTCATCAATAATAAAGAAGAGCGGCTTATCAGCTTCCGGAAGATTACGCTTGTTATCCTGCAGGTAGAAGTTTTCGGTTTTTTGTAACACGGCCTTGATACCCACCTCGCTGAGGTATTTGATCAAAGGCTTGTTTTTAGGTAATCCGCGAAACGCACGAAACAGGGCAACGCCACCTTCTTTTTCGTTGCCATCGGTGATCATTTTTTTGGCATCAATTAAATACTGGCCAACAATTTTTCGCTGCGCCTCCACCAATTTGAAAATGCGTGGTTTCAAATCGTAAAACTCGTGCTGGTCGCCTTTCGGTACGGGCCCGGAAATAATCAGCGGTGTACGGGCTTCATCAATCAATACACTATCCACTTCATCTACCATGGCGTAATGATGACCGCGCTGCACTAATTCTTCCGGTTCTTTGGCCATGTTGTCGCGCAGGTAGTCGAAACCAAATTCATTGTTGGTTCCATAGGTGATGCCGGCACGATAGGCATTTTTACGAGCTTCAGAATTTGGCTCGTGCTTATCAATACAGTCAACTGAAATTCCATGGAACTGGAAGATCGGTGCCATCCACTCGCTGTCGCGCTTGGCGAGGTAGTTGTTAACAGTTACTATGTGAACACCGCGGTTGGCCAGTGCGTTTAAGAAAGCAGGAAAAGTTGCTACCAGCGTTTTTCCTTCACCGGTGGCCATCTCTGAAATTTTTCCCTGGTGCAACACAATGCCGCCAATCACCTGCACATCGTAATGCACCATGTCCCATGTAATCAGGTTGCCGGCTGCTATCCATTTGTTTAGCCATTGTGCCTTGTCGCCATTAATTTTGATGTTTTCAAATTGTGCTGAGAATTCGCGATCGCGATCGGTAGCAGTAACTTCAATGTATTCGTTTTCCTTAAAGCGCCTGGCGGTTTCGCGTACGATGGCGAAAGCCTTTGGCAGAACTTTCATCAGAACTTTTTCAAGCTCCTTGTTGCGTTCCAGTTCCAGTTTATCGATTTGTGCGAAGATAGACTCCTTATCCTGGATGCCCAGATCGGGGTTATCGGCAATTTGCTTATGGAGAGCGGCCAGTTGGTCGTCTGTTTCTTTTAATTCTTCGTTGATGGTTTTTTGAACTTCGCGGGTCTGATTTCTGAGGTCATCATGAGAAAGGCTGGTGAGTTTTTCGCCTTCTTTCCTGGTTGCTTCCACCAGTGGCATGATCGCTTTAATATCTTTTTGGGATTTTGTTCCGAAGAGTTTGGCAATGAGTTGTAACATATTAGTATTTAGTCGTGAGTCATTAGTCGTGAGTCTTTCGGCCTTACCATATGATGGATTCGGGAGTCATGACTAATGACTAAAAAAGGGCTTAAAGTTAATTTGTTTTGGCTTAAGAGGCACTCAATTATAGTTCCAAATCGCCTTCAAATACCATTTTGGCAGGTCCAATAAGGAAAATATCCTGAAAATCAGTTGGCTGTACGCCAGATTGTCCCTGCACGCCTTCATCTTTAAGGCGGGCGATTTTAAATTCAACAGAGAGATCGCCCCCAAGGGCTTTAATGGAAACCGGTGATTGGTAGCCTTTCAACGAAGCAGCAAGGGCAGCAGCTGTAACGCCTGTACCGCACGAAAGTGTTTCGTTTTCAACGCCACGCTCATAGGTACGAACAAAAATGGTATTATTTGGGAGCAGCTCTACAAAGTTTATGTTAATGCCATTCGCTTTGTACAATTCGCTGTAGCGGATTTTTCGTCCTTCTTCAAAAACAGGATAAGACGTTACATGCTGAACAAACCTGATCAAGTGCGGAGAGCCGGTATTAATTTTAAAATCATCATCGATAGCTTCTATTGCTTTGGTGTCGTTCATCTTTAGTCGTACGATTCCGTTTGCAAGCAACTCAGCATCGTGCTGACCATCGAAGGCGTGAAAAGAAGCGCGGCCATTCACCATTCCTAAAAAGGAAGCAAAGTGCATTGCGGCTCTGCTTCCATTGCCGCACAAGCTTTGTGAACCATCGCTGTTATAATACTGGAGATTAAAGTCAAGAGTGGGATGTTTCTCAATTAGCATCAACCCATCGGCCCCAATACCAAACTTACGATCGCAGATTTTTTGAATCTGTTCTACCGAAAATGAAATTTGCCCAGATCGGTTGTCGATCATGACAAAATCGTTGCCCGTGGCCTGGTATTTATAAAAATGGAATTTCATTTGGGTCTTGTAGAGACGCACAATTGTGCATCTCTACAAGATTATTTTATTTCTTCGTAATCCACGTATTCTCCACCTTTAAATCCGGAACGTTTTTTTTCTTTTTGTTGTGGAGCAGAATCAACATTTACATTTCCATTCGGAGGCCTCCTAATTTGGCCTTCGTTATACCCGCTGGAAAGCGCTCTAAAAAAGCCAAACTTGTAGAGCACGTAGAAAAGAAGGGTAATGATGAGGAGTATTCGAATCATACTTCAAAGTTAGTACTTTTCTTTAACGACTTAAGTACAGGTTTCGTTCGCTGTAAATCTTCATAAAGTAATCGTCCATCAGGTCATCAATACAATAAATAGCCTCACCGGTCGACTTCATTTCAGGGCCAAGTTCCTTATTCACTTCAGGGAATTTGCTGAACGAGAACACCGGTTCTTTGATCGCATATCCCTTTCGGGTGGGTGAAAAATTGAAATCTTTTACCTTCTTTTCTCCCAACATTACCTTGGTGGCATAATTTACATAGGGCTCATCGTATGCTTTACAAATAAATGGCACGGTACGAGAAGCGCGCGGGTTTGCTTCAATGATGTATACTTTATCGTTTTTAATCGCGAACTGGATGTTGATCAAGCCAACTGTTTTAAGGGCAACCGCTATTCGCTTGGTGTAGCTTTCAATTTGCTTGATAACAAAATCGCCTAAGTTATACGGAGGAAGTACAGCGTACGAATCTCCGGAATGAATTCCGGCAGGTTCAATGTGTTGCATGATGCCAATGATGTACACATCTTCACCATCGCAAATGGCATCGGCTTCAGCTTCAATAGCGCCATCTAAGAAATGATCGAGCAATACTTTATTCTCGGGTAAATGTTTCCAGATGTCAAGGATATGATTTTCGAGTTCTTTTTCGTTGATCACGATTTTCATACTCTGGCCTCCCAAAACATAGGAAGGCCTCACCAGCAACGGGAAGCCAATCGTTTTTGAAACTTCTAAAGCTTCATCAGCATCGCGGGCAACGCCAAATTCTGGATAGGGAATATTGAGTTCCTTTAACAGTGTAGAGAAACTTCCACGATCTTCTGCCAGATCGAGCGCATCAAACGAAGTGCCCATGATCTTCACTCCGTATTTATGAAGTTTTTCGGCAAGTTTTAAGGCGGTTTGCCCACCAAGTTGAACAATGACGCCTTCCGGTTTTTCGTGTTGAATGATATCCCAGATGTGTTCCCAGAATACCGGCTCGAAATAAAGTTTATCGGCAATGTCAAAATCGGTTGAAACCGTCTCGGGATTGCAGTTGATCATGATGGCTTCGTAACCACATTCTTTGGCTGCTAAAATTCCGTGTACACACGAGTAGTCGAATTCAATTCCCTGGCCGATGCGGTTGGGGCCTGAGCCCAGTACGATTACTTTCTTTTTATTCGAAACCACAGATTCGTTTTCGGTATCGAATGATGAATAATAGTATGGAGTTTTCGCGTCAAATTCAGCAGCACAGGTATCCACCAGTTTGTATACACGGTTGATGTTCAATTCTCTGCGCTTCTTATGTACTTCACTTTCTAAACACTTCAGCAAGTGAGCAATTTGCCTGTCGGCATAGCCTTTTTCTTTCGCTTTCCGCAGCAGGTCGGCCGGAAGGGTGGCTAACTGATATTTTTCAATTTCTTTTTCGAGTTCAATGAGTTCCCAAATCTGTTCTAAGAACCACTTATCGATTTTTGTAAGATTCTGAATTGTCTTCATCGAGATGCCGAGTTTCATGGCATCGTAAATATGGAATAACCTGTTCCAACTGGGGTGTTCTAAGCTATACAGTAAGTCGGCTTGCTTGGTCAACTCTTTGCCATCGGCACCTAATCCGTTTCGTCTGATCTCCAGCGACTGACAGGCTTTTTGTAGTGCTTCCTGGAAATTTCTTCCGATACCCATCACTTCACCCACGGATTTCATCTGCAACCCAAGTTTGCGGTCGACTCCCTGAAACTTGTCGAAGTTCCATCGCGGGATTTTTACAATCACATAATCAAGGGCCGGCTCAAAGTATGCTGTGGTTGTTCCGGTAATGGCATTCTTTAGTTCATCAAGGTTGTACCCGATGGCCAGCTTGGCTGCAATCTTGGCGATGGGATAGCCTGTTGCTTTTGATGCCAGTGCTGAAGAGCGCGATACACGCGGGTTGATTTCAATTCCAATGATGTCATCGTTCTCTGGGTTTACTGAGAACTGTACATTACATCCGCCTGCAAATTTCCCGATGCCGTTCATCATCTTGATGGCGAGGTCGCGCATCTTTTGATACACCGTATCGGGCAACGTCATGGCCGGTGCTACAGTAATAGAATCGCCCGTGTGAATGCCCATCGGATCGAAATTTTCGATCGAACAAATAATAATCACGTTGCCCACGCTATCGCGAAGCAATTCCAGCTCGTATTCTTTCCAGCCCATGATGCTCTGCTCTACCAACACTTCATGAATAGGAGATGCATGCAGGCCGCGGTTGAGGGCTTCATCAAATTCTTCCGGTGTGTTTACAAATCCGCCACCTGTTCCGCCCAGGGTAAAGGAGGGGCGAATCACTAATGGAAATCCAATTTCCTGGGCTATTTCTTTTCCTTGCAGGAAGGAAGTGGCCGTTGCGCCCTTACAAACCCCAACGCCCAACTCCAGCATTTTCAGTCTGAATTTTTCGCGGTCTTCGGTGGTTTCAATGGCTTTGATATCTACACCGATAATGCGAACGCCATAATGTTGCCAGATGCCGGCTTTATCGCACTCAATACACAGGTTTAGCGCTGTTTGGCCGCCCATGGTGGGCAGCACCGCATCGATGTTATGCTTTTCAAGAATTTCACGTATCGATTTCTTAGTAAGGGGCTTCAGGTACACATGATCGGCCGTTACCTTATCGGTCATGATGGTGGCCGGGTTGGAGTTAATCAGCACCACTTCAATGCCTTCTTCCCGTAAGGAACGAGAGGCTTGAGAGCCCGCATAGTCAAATTCACATGCCTGACCAATGATAATAGGGCCGCTACCGATAATTAAAACCGAACGAATACTTCTGTCTCTTGGCATTTTACGAAGGGAGTAGAGTGGTTAACGAAAAGAGGGAATGGATCGATTACCCGGAAAAATCCGCCAAAATTGATGCAACCAACCCTGTGAATTCTAGTATTATTCAATAAATCCTGATCCAAAACTGCCTGCCTGCCGGTCAGGCAGGGGCAAAAATACGATCAGGATTTTTAGCGGGAAAGTAATGAGGAAAATAAAAAAGGCCCACCAGTTTGGGCCTTCAGTGTGCCTAAGTAATACGGATCAATTTACCTTGATAATCTTTTGAATATTGGTCCTTTTTCCATCAGAAATTTTTACGAAATAAACGCCTGCAGGAAGTGTTTTACCATCAATTGTATGGTTCATTTTGCCATTATCTGTAATTACAGTGGCCTTGTATAACGATTGTCCGTGAACACCCATGAGTTGAACTGACAAGTTGGTTGCTGATATCCCTTCAGCTTTTATAGAAATATTATCGTGTGCAGGGTTCGGGTAAACGGATACAGCGCGCTCCAATTCATTTTCGGTTGCGGTGATAGGGTCCTGAATGTATAAGTTGTCGATGGCCCACCCCCAGCCCGCAGCCAATTGATCGCTAAATAGTCTGAAGCGGATGATAATTTCATCACCGGGGTTGAATTCGTCAGTCAGGTTAATGCCGCGAATTCGGAAATGTGTTGAGTTTCCGGTGGCGGTAGAATTATTGCCGGAAATCGAACTGTTGTAACGCGAGAGCCAGATGGATTTGTCGCGTGAGTCGTATCCATCGGCCAAGGGTGTCCAGGTTTCCCCAAAATCCAATGAGCCTTCTACAACCACGTAGTCGAAAAAGTCCTCGTCACCAAATACCGATCCGTCTGCGCCCGGTTCTACCAATACTACCTCATCAAATCGCAGCCAGGGATTTTCAGCGTCAATGCGGATGGGTATTTTTAATAAGTAAACAAGATTAATTTCATTGTTGGGGAAGGGATCACCTTCGGCATACGGATGATCGGAATGAATGGCAGGATTACTAAAACCTGTGGGTGTGGAAATGGTAAACCCGTTTCCAAAAAAATCACTTGTAGCAGCGTTCAGGTTATTGGTGTAAGAGTCAACCGCAGCAGTAAACCCAAAAACGCCAACAATATATTCACCTGAAGCAGGCGAAACTGTTGTCTTCGGACTATTGGAATTATCAGTGGCACTGATGGTATACCGAATTTCATCGCCATCGGTTAGAGTGCCTAAATTAAGCGTGACGGTATATAAGGAATCTTCTGGTTCAGTTAGTACTAATGGAAGGGTTTGCGATGAGCCACCATTGACTGAATAGGTAACACTGGCTGAGCCAATCCCGATATTATCGCTGATGGTTGCGGCAATTTCAAGTTGTGTTTCATCATCTTGTAGATAAGGCTCCTGCACATGTACAATTTTTGGATTTTTAGTATCCGGCCCAATCTCAAACACAAACAGGTTTTGAGTTTCTGTTGGTTGCCCAACGGTAACAATTTTTCCTGGTTTTAGAATGGTATGACCAACGTTGTCGTTAGCAGAAATGAAATAGCCATAACTCCATGGTATTGATGTAGGCACATCAATGGTTGCGCTAAATTCATTAGGCATGCCGGTTGGCGTCATGGTAACATCGGTGAAGGATGTTCCATTGGAAGTAAAATGCAAAACCGGGTTGCCATTTGCCTGCACGAACTGGTCATCAATAATTTTTGCGGTAACGGTATATGGGCCATCTTCATCTTCGGTATTAGGCAAAGGCTGGTGGTCAATTCGTATCATATCCCAACCCATATCACTTAAGATCCCCGAAGCTAACGGGCCCGGATCGTGGTTCACTTCCTGAAAACCAATTTGGGGTGTCATCATGGCATTGACACCACCCGAAGGATAAGACGCTTCGTCTAAATGACTAATACTGGAGCCATCGTCAAATGTTGGCGGTGCGTACAGGAAGGAAGCGCCCATCGCATTTTTCTGAATATTGATCCTCAAGTTCTGACTGGTTAGTTGTGCCCTGAGTTGTGCCGATGGCGCACTTAATGTCAGTAGTTTAGTGCCTGAGCCATTTTCTACAAACGCATCGAATACAATGGGAACATCGGTATCGAATGCCCCAACTGTACCCTGATTGTTTTCTACATCAAACGATCCGGAGAAACCCAAGCCATGCCCAATTTCATGCATCACTACGGTAATAAAATCAAATTGATTAGCTGCCGGGGTTCCGGAAGCATCAAAATACCAATTCATATTAGAGCTGAAGTTTGCGAAGATTTCGAAGTCTCCGGCATCGTTCAGTTCTTTTCCGGCCATTTTTTCTGCCAGTGCAACGGGGTAGAAAACATTTTGTTTTTGGGCTCCATCAAAATTTGCAAAGGCCGACCAGTAAATGGCTGAACCTAAAACACCTGAACCAAGAGCCGACCAGTTGGCCTGAACTTTAATGGGAACCGGAGAGGAGATAATCGTTTCCCAAATATCCACTGCTTGCTGAAATGCAACTTGTGCATCAACGGGAAACCCTGCACTAAACGTTACTTCAATGGTAGCCGTTTTGGTTCGCGCGGCTTTGCGTTGAAAATATTCTTTTGGAGGCGGTATGTGCGATTCGCAGTTATCAAACCGGGCGTAGCAAATCACAGGATGGTTTTTGGTCTCAATTTTCATCAGTTTCTGACCTTGTGCCCAGCCAACCAGGGTAATCATTATTAGAAGCAGTAAACATCCTCTCATACCTTTCTGTTTTGTTGTGGATTAAACCATGAAGGTAAAAAAAAGAGGCCACTCCTTAACGAAGTGGCCTGAGATTTAAAATTAAGAAGCGAGATGCAGCTACTTTGCGGAAGCGGCTATTACGGCATTCCAAACCCGAAACACATTCTTAGAGCATATTTTTTCAATGTCTTCCGGGGTGTATCCGCGTTTCAACAATACAAAAATCAGGTTGGGGTATTGCGATACATCTTTTAGTCCGGTGGGCAGGCTGTCGCCCACGCCATCGTAATCTGATCCTATTCCAACGTAATCAATACCTGCAATTTGCACTACATGATCAATGTGATTGGCAACCGTTTCTACATCGGCAAAGAGAGACGGGTTATCCTTGCGGAACTGGTCGATGATTGGTTTTGCTAAAGAGTCTTGGATGTTAAGTTTCTTCTCGTCCAATAGTGCCTGAAGCTTTTTTCTGTTCGCATCATTTTGTTTCGCTACAGCGGAATCCAAAAAGGTAGAACCAAAATTAATTTGAATGACTCCGCCATTTTTCTTCAACGCTTTTAACATGTCGTCCGACATGTTGCGTTGAAAGGTTGGAGTAAAAAAACGGCAAGATGAATGCGAAGCAATTACCGGTACGTTGGTAAGTTTCATCACATCAAAAAAGGTGCTGTCTGATACGTGAGAAATATCCACCATAATCCCTGTCTTGTTCATTTCTTTCACCACCTGTTCGCCAAAAGGGCTTAATCCTTTCCAGGTATTGAGTGTGTCGTATGAAGAGTCGCAGATCTGATTATCTTTTCCGTGTGTGAGTGTGATGTAACGGATGCCCCTGTCGTAAAAATATTTAACGTTGGCCAGGTCGTTTCCTACGGGTGCTCCGTTTTCCATACCCATGGGCAGCGATACTTTGCCGGCTTTTGTATTCACTTCGATATCCTGTGGCGTTCCGGCTTTCCCGAATTTATCGGGGTGTGCAGCAATAATCCCGTCAATCATATCAATAAGCGAATCGGCCAGTGCCTTTCCTTTATCTTCATTTAACTGGTAACTGGAAGGAATATAGATGGACATGAAAGGGGCATCAAGCCCGCCCTTTTTTGCCCGTTCAAAGTCAAAGTCGCCTTCGGTAGTGGCGATGGGAATGCCCAGGTACTCCCTTTCCAGTCTGAATTTTTTCACCTTTAACCGATAGGGCAAATCCACATGGCCATCGGTAATAATATAGGCTTGTGCCAGTGAATCAGCAACGTGTTTCAGTTTTTCATCCGGCATTGAAGCATAGTTAACCTGGTTTTCTTTTGCTGTACAAGCCAGCAAAAAGGCCAACCCAATAAGAAAGTATTTACTTTGCATGGTGATTGATTTTCAGGAAAAGTATTCAAAATTATCAGGGGTGCAAAAGTATATTCCATAAATGAAGACTCCTGATAACAAGAAGGAGTTGCCAGTCTTTAGCCGCGCACAACTGGCCTTGCGCAACGGACAGGATAAGCCGGAGGTTTGGGTGGCCCTGCACGGAATTATTTTTGACGTAACGATGTCGCGTTTATGGCGTAACGGCAAACATTACGAGCATTGGGCAGGGCAGGATTTGACCGATGAACTAAAAGATGCCCCTCATACTGAAAAAGTTTTTGATAAATTTAAACCTGTAGGAAAACTGATATGATATTAATAGCCGATAGCGGAGCATCAAAAACAGATTGGCGGATACTCGATAAAGCCGGGAAAATTGAACAGGCGCAAACCATCGGGTTTAACCCCTATTACCAACCGATCGAACAATTTGATCAGGAAGTGCGGGAGGTGTTGGTGCCACAGGTGAAACATCCCATTGACAAAATATTTTATTACGGTACCGGTTGTTCTTCTGATAAAAACAGGAAGCTGATCCGCAATGTGCTCGAGACCTTTTACCCACAGGCGCACATCGAAATTTGGCACGATTTACTGGCTGCTGCCCGCGCTTTGTGCGGCAATGAAGAAGGTATTGCCTGCATCCTGGGAACAGGAACAAACTCCTGCTATTACGATGGAACCAGGATAGCCGACAATGTTACTTCTCTTGGCTATTTGTTGGGCGATGAGGGTTCAGGATCCTACTTAGGAAAACGAATTGTTGCCGATTACCTGCGGAAAGATTTACCCGAGAAATTATGGGGTCAGTTTAAAAAGCGGTATCCCTATGATCGCGATGAAATTTTGGATCGTGTTTATACCCAGGGAATGCCCAGCCGGTTTCTTGGAAGTTTTTCGCATTTTATTTTTCAGCATATAAAAGAGCCGTATTGCTACCAGCTGGTGTATTCGGGGTTTGAAGAATTCTTTAAAAAGAATGTAATGAAGTATAACCGGTACCAATCGCTGAAGGTCCATTTTACCGGGTCGGTAGCATTTTATTTCAGCGATATTTTGCGCCAGGTGGCCCAGGATAACGGAATTACTGTAAAAAATATACTGGAAAGCCCAATTGCCGGATTAACTTTGTATCACCAACAGGAACTTAATTGAGTTTGAATACAACCGAATCATCCTCTCCTTATCAGTACCTCGAAAAGATGAGTGTTCGCGATTTGTTAACGAACATCAATAAGGAGGACATGGCCGTACCGCGTGCTATTGAAAAAGTAATACCGGCTATCGAAAAATTAGTTGAAGCCATTGTATTGAAAATGGATGGAGGAGGACGGTTGTTTTATATTGGGGCAGGTACCAGCGGCAGATTAGGAATTTTGGATGCCTCTGAAATTCCGCCAACCTACGGAATGCCACAAGGCAGGGTTATTGGTATTATAGCCGGTGGCGATCAGGCGATCAGAAAAGCTGTTGAGCATGCCGAAGATAATACAAACCAGGCCTGGAAAGATTTGCAATCCTATCAAATCAATAAGCAAGATGTTGTGATCGGGATTGCCGCTTCCGGAAAAACACCTTACGTGGTTGCCGGACTGAAGGACGCGCAGGATAACGGAATTATTACCGGTTGTATCACGTGTAATACCAATACCGAGGTTGCAAAATTTGCCGATCATCCCATAGAAGTGGTGGTGGGCCCTGAGTTTGTAACCGGCAGCACCCGCATGAAAGCCGGCACCGCGCAAAAACTGGTATTGAATATGGTTTCCACTACCGTTATGATTAAACTCGGAAGGGTGAAGGGTAACAAAATGGTAGATATGCAACTGACCAATAATAAGTTGATTGATAGGGGCGTGCGAATGGTGATGGATGAATTGTCAATAGACCAGGAAAAAGCTGAAGTTCTGTTGAAGCAATTCGGTTCGGTGCGGAAGGTGATAGAGCAACAGCGGAGGTAACCATTGGGTTATTCCACATGCACGACATAGAACCCTACTATAATTGGCGGAAGTACTACAATCCGGCCAAAGACCAGCGCTCACCATTTTACGGTAAGCAATACAACTTCGACCAGTATTCTGAAACCATTTATGGTTATTACATCGATCCGGCCTGGGATTTTATGGGATCAGAAACCCTTTACATGAAAGTACTTTTTGTCGATTACGAAAGGGGATTTTGTGTGATTGAGTTTTTAGGAGAATGGAACGACACCATTAATAATGATGTGATGCACTTGAAGCGAAATGTAATTGACCTGATGACAGGTGAAGGCATCCACAAGTTTATTCTGATCGGTGAAAACATTTTAAACTTTCACGGCTCTGATGATGCGTATTACGAAGAATGGTTTGACGATGTGGCAGATGGTTGGATAGCCGCAGTTTCGTTTCCGGATTTTGTGCAATCTGAATTTCAGAAATACAAGATTGACCAGTATATAAACATGGGTGGTACGCTGCAAATACCTCAATGGAGAACCCTGCAACCCAACGTATTTTTTGATTTGGTGAATAGCTTAATTCAAAGAAGGCTTAATTGAACATGACTCACCAGGGCCTCAGCCGGTACCAGGTATTGCCGTTTGGAGTTCATTTCTTTGCAGAGTACACGCGTTCTTCGCAACTTTCCTTTTTTGAAAAATCGTCCGTTTAGTTGGAAGGTACTTCCTTCGGGCAAATCAGATAAAATAATATCGGCATGCGCATTTTTATCAAACGAACGCAGCACTTTGGTTAACACCACATCGGCAAAAGAACTTGCCCGGGGGTTTTGCATGTGATCGATCAGCGGAAGTAATATTTTTTCCGGGAAAAATTCTGCAGTTAAGAGGGGTTTTAAAAGTTTTTGAAATGCAGCCTTCCACTGGTCGCCATGGGGTTCAACCCGGTGACCAAATGTTAGAAAAACGTGCAGGTGGGCAATTTCATGAATGTAGGTAATGAGAAAAGTATAAGGGTTCAGGTCATGGTTGAGGGTGATCCTGGGGGTTTGAGCGCCATGTTTACAGGTAAAATCACCAATTTTGGTTTGCCTGCTTTTCGCGATTTTTAAATTAAACGGCCTTGCACGCCACAGGCCGAAGCAGTATTCAACCGAAGCATCGGGAAGGTGCTGCCTCAAAAGGATAAGAATCTGTTCTTCCGTCACAAAGTGGTGTTAGGCAACATTCAATACAATAAAAAAAGGCTTTATCTCTAAAGCCTTCCCGGGAACAATCTTTAAAAGATTGACTACTGTGCAGGTGTTGCAGCAGCAGAGTCAACTACAGCAGCGGCAGAATCAACTACAGCGGCAGCAGAATCAACTACAGTAGCAGCAGAATCAACAACTTCAGCAGCTGCTTCTTCCTTCTTACCACCACAAGCTACAATGGCAACAGCGAAACCAGCTACCATCATCAATGCGAACAATTTTTTCATAGTTTACAGGTTTTTAAAAATCACGCAAATATAACAGTTCTTGAATATTACTAAAAACCTCAAAAAAATTATTTTTTACGGAAAATCAGCCTGACGGGCACACCCTCAAAATCAAAGTATTCCCGAATCCGGTTTTCTAAAAAACGTTCATACGAGGGCTGAATGTATTGAGGCAAGTTACAGAAGAATGCAATCGATGGAAACCGTGCTTTTACCTGTGTTACGTATTTTATCTGTACGAATTTGCCCTTGGTGGTAGGGGGCGGGTTGCGTTCAATATCGGCTAACAGCAAGTCGTTAAGTTTAGAGGTGGGTATCTTTTTTGTTTTGTTCTCAAATACCTCTACGGCTTTTTCAATGACCTGGAAAATGCGCTGTTTATTTAAGGCCGAGGCAAAAATGATAGGAATGTAGTCGATAGGGGCTATTTTTTCCAGAATTTCCTTTTTATAGGAATCGGCAGTTTTGGAGTCTTTTTCAACTAAATCCCACTTATTGACCATGATGACCATACCCTTGCCCTGCCGTTGAGCCAGGCTGATGATATTAACATCTTGTGATTCCAGTTTCCGCTCGGCATCAATAACGATGATGCAGACGTCACTTTCTTCCAGTGCCCGAAGGGATCGGAGCACAGAGTAAAATTCAACATCGTCTTTTACCTTGCTTTTTTTGCGGATACCAGCCGTATCAGTCAGAATGAAGTCCTTTCCATACATTTTATACCGCGAATGAATGGCATCACGGGTGGTGCCTGCCTCATCGGTAACAATACTGCGGTCGGTGCCCAGCAGGGCATTCAGCAGCGATGACTTCCCTACATTGGGCCTGCCTAAAATTGAAATTTTTGGAACACCGGCATTCGGATCTTCCACCCCTTCTGTTGGAAAAACCTTTACGAGCTCGTCCAGTAATTCTCCCGTTCCCGAACCATTTTCAGCTGAAATCGGGTAAACCTCGCCCAGGGCTAATTCATAAAATTCAGAGGCGTGCATCGATTTTTCGGGTGTATCGGCTTTGTTTGCCGCTACAAACACCGGTTTTTTTGAAGCGCGGATGACGTTGGCAAAATCTTTATCAAAACCGGTGAGGCCGTCTTTACAATCGACCACGAAAATGACTGCCGAAGCTTCATCCAGCGCCAGTTTTACCTGCTTACGAATTTCACTTTCAAATTTATCTTCTGAACCGGTTACATAACCACCGGTATCAATAACGGTGAAAAACTTTCCGATCCACTCTCCATACCCGTAGTGGCGGTCGCGTGTTACCCCGGCAATATCGTCCATGATGGCCTGTCGCTGTTCAATTAGCCGGTTGAAGAGGGTTGACTTCCCCACATTGGGCCTGCCTACGATTGCTACAATATTTGCCATGATGTGATTAGCTGATTTATTGATTTATTGATTTGTTGATTTTTTTCCGGGGTTTTAAGTTATCGGGTTACAATATTATCAAATTAACCCATCAGCTAATGAACTAATCGGCTAATCGTTCAGGTATCCGAATTGCCTCAGATTCTTTTGTTGCTTTCGCCAATCGCTGGCCACTTTTACATGCGTTTCTAAGAATATTTTTTTCCGGAAAAATATTTCTAAATCCTTTCGGGCATCGGTTCCTAATTTTTTGAGGGCACTACCTTGTTTTCCGATAATGATTCCTTTTTGTGAGTCGCGCTCAACAAAAATTTGCGCGCGCATCCGGATGATCCCCTCTTCTTCTTTGAATTCGGTAATGGCTACCTCGGTACTGTAGGGTACCTCTTGTTCGTAATTCAGGAAAATCTTTTCGCGAATGATTTCGGCAGCGAAAAAACGTTCCGACCGGTCTGTCATTTCATCTTGCGGAAAAAATGCGGGGTGTTCGGGCATTAAATCAATAATGGTGTTAAGCAGCTGTTGTGTATTTTCTCCACTCTTCGCTGAGACAGCAATGGTTCCCTGGAGTTTTGGCAGGTGTTCTTTCCAGTGCAGGAGTTTATCATGTACCTGTGTGCCCTTTGCCTGATCAATTTTATTTAATACCAGTAAAATGGGTGTTTGAATTTTTTTAAACCGGTCGAACAGCAAGGCATCATATTTTTCACCCAGCTCAACCACGAGTAAAATCAAATCGGCATCCTCTAACGATACTTTAACATAATTCATCATGGCCTCGTGCAAGGCATACTTGGGTTCGAGAATTCCCGGGGTATCGGAGTATACAATCTGGTAGGTATCGCTGTTTAAAATTCCCATGATCCGGTGGCGGGTAGTTTGTGCTTTAGGCGTGGCAATGGAAAGTTGTTCGCCCACCAGCTTATTCATTAAAGTAGATTTACCCACATTGGGCTTGCCTACAATACTGACAAAACCTGCTTTGAATGACTTTGACATGGTTTCTTGAAAAAGAAAAACCCCAACGGTTAGTCGGGGGGTACGCGATAACGTGCAAAAATGCCTTAAAAACGACAAAAATGCAAAGTGAAACAGATGTGTTCTGTTTCTTCAGAATTACTGTTACATCAATCGTTCAATGAATGCAAAAAACTCGTGCCTGAACTGATCGTAGGTTTTTGAAAAAGTTGTCAGGTCGCTCATTACCTGTTCGTGTTCCTTAAAATATTTTGTATCCGATTCGTTCAAACTTTGAAGCATGTCGGCCAGATCCTTTTCATGGTCTCTTATTTTCTTTCGCAGCGCATCCACAACTTCACCTCCATAATAGATAATGATGTTCTGAAAATGATCCATTTCTTTTTTCAAATCAAGAGATGTAGCCCTGGATGAGTTTTGATCTAACAATTTTTGAAAGAAGCTCAGTTCCCGTTTCCACAGAGCAGAAGCTGAAAGCCATTCGAGGCTTTGATGATGCATGGATACCAAACTGGGTTGTAGGATGTATTTTCCTGAAGTTCCGATAACCGAAATCATAATATAATGGCTTAATGTTACACGAAGTAGTTCGTTGGTTAGCAAATACCCCATGACAATTGTCACAAAGCACCCTGACTTTGCTCAAAGTATGTTCCTGTTTAGAATGGTAAATCGAAAAATCTTTTAAGAAAGCATGGTAGGATCTGGTTATTTCGGTTTTTTTTTATTTTTCATTCTCACATTGCTGTCAGAAATATTAGGAACATTGGGTGGATTTGGTTCATCCCTGTTTTTTGTATCACTCTCTCAATTCTTTTTTGATTTTCAAACCGTACTGGCATTAACCGGTTTGTTACACGTGTTCAGCAATGTTGCCAAAATCATTCTTTTCAGAAAAACCATTGATTGGAAGCTGGTTTTGTGGCTTGGTGTGGCAAGCACCCTCTTCGCCATAGGGGGTTCGTACCTGACTGCCCTTGTTGATTTACATTATGCACACCTGGTACTTGGTATTTTTTTAGTTGTGTTGAGTATTTTCTTCTATTGGAAGCCTGATTTTTCTGTTGGTGCCACGCTTAAAAACTCGGTGATTGGTGGAAGTATGGCCGGATTTTTAGCGGGATTTATCGGAACCGGTGGTGCCATTCGCGGGCTTATCCTCACCTCTTTTAATCTGGAAAAGAACTTTTTAGTGGGCACGTCAGCAGCTATTGATTTCGGTGTAGATGTAAGCCGAACCTTTATTTATCTGGAAAATCAGTATCTCGAAAGAAGTATGTGGATTTACATTCCGGCATTAGTTGCCGCATCGTTTCTTGGAAGTTATTTAGGTAAAGTCTTGTTGTCGCATATCAGCCAGGAAGCCTTTCGTAAAATCCTTTTAATTCTGGTGTTTATAATGGGCGTATTTCTGGTGGCTGGGTGGGATCGTTAAATTTTTGTTTCCCGACTATTAAATCTGACAAAAATCACCAACGTACTATGACTTTACTCATAATGAGTGCTAACTTCAACAGATATTTTGCATCGGAATTAAATAACTAAAATTTAAACCAATCATGAAAACGCCACTATTTATTCTCGCCATTTTTGGCATTCTCGCATCGTGTGCCCCTGAAAAACCTCAAGTAGATGAGGCTAAAAAAGATGAAAGTCCGGTTGCCGCAGCAAAAGAGCAACTGATGGATCCTACCAAAGGAATTGGCCAGGTTAAAAATGTAAAACTTGAAAGTCCGCTTGACCAGGATCGTGTTAAAAGAGGAGTCGCTATTTACGAAATGAAGTGCCAGGCTTGTCATAAGCTGGATGATACACGTGTGGTTGGACCGGGCTGGAAGGGGATCACTCAGAAAAGAAAGCCCGAGTGGATCATGAACATGATCACCAACGTGGATGTGATGCTGGATAAAGACCCGGAAGCACAAAAACTATTGGAGTTGTGTTTGATGCGCATGCCGAACCAAAACATGTCAATTGGCGATGCCCGCGATGTGCTGGAGTACATGCGCCAGAATGATGGAGAAAAATAGGATTTAACCCCCAATTAATATGAAGCGCTTACTCTTTGTTCCCCTGCTGTTACTGCTTGCATGCGGCCAGCAACCTGCCGGTACAGAAGCCTCTGTTGCAGAAGCTCCTGCCGAAGGCGGTCAATCTACCGTGAAGGATGAAACCTCTGCACCGGATGTTGTTCGTGTTGCAGTAAACTCGCCAGACCATACAACATTGGTGGCTGCCTTAAAAGGAGCCGAATATGTTGACGCCCTTTCTAATGCCGGTCCCTTTACCGTGTTTGCTCCAACCAACGAAGCTTTCAATAAGCTTCCAGCAGGAACAGTAGAAAACCTGATGAAGCCTGAGAGTAAAGATGCGCTTCGTAATATTTTGGAATACCACGTGTACGTGGGTGTCATTTCTGAAACGATGATCCAGGATGGCATGACACTGAACCAGGTAAACCTCGATAACATTACGCTCAATAAAAAAGACGGCAAGATTACCGTCAATGGCGCGAATGTTTTAGGTGTAGCCAAGGCATCCAATGGTGTGGTGTATGTGATTGATGCTGTACTGTTACCTCCTGATAAGAAATAATTAACCTTATATAATTGATATGAAAAACCTCATTAAAATAGCTTACTTTCTTTCAGCGCTGGTGTTAGTGGCTGGAGTATTTACCAGTTGCAAACCGAAAGGCCCGGCCGAAGTATCAACCGGTGATGCCGCTTCCAAGGTGTATGTAGCACCAGGCCAGTACGATGAATTTTATAACGTTGTGTCGGGTGGGTTCAACGGGCAGATTGGTATTTACGGAATTCCTTCCGGCCGCCTGTTCAGAATCCTTCCGGTTTTTTCCGTTTCACCTGAAAATGGTTACGGATACAGCGAAGAAACTAAACCGATGCTGAACACATCACACGGTTTTGTTCCGTGGGATGATTTGCACCACATTGCTTTATCCACAACAAAAGGTGAGCATGACGGTCGCTGGATTTTTGCTAACGGTAACAACACACCCCGTGTGGCACGTGTCAGCTTCAAATCATTCAGAACAGAAGAAATCTTAGAAATACCCAACAGTGGCGGTAATCACTCATCTCCATTCATTACAGAAAACACCGAGTATGTAGTGGCGGGTACACGTTTCAGTATTCCTATGGGAGGGAAAGATGTTCCTATCAGCTCTTATAAAGAGAACTTTAAGGGCTCCATCAGCTTTATAAAAGTTGATCCAACCGATGGTCATATGAACATTGCGTTCCAGTTAAGAACTCCTGGATTTAACTACGATTTAAGTAGAGCAGGAAAAGGTCCTTCTCACGGATGGTTCTTCTTCTCTTGCTACAACACAGAACAAGCCTATACTTTGTTAGAGGTAAATGCTTCTCAAAAAGATAAGGACTTTATCATGGCGGTTAACTGGAAAAAAGCAGAAGAGTACATCGCACAAGGAAAAGGAAAGATTGAAAAGGCTAAATACGCACATAACACCTACAGCGAAAAAACACACTCTGCCACTTCGAAAATTGAAGAAGAAGTATTGGTGTTGGATGTAATGGAATTCCCTGATATTGTTTACTTCATTCCATGTCCTAAGTCTCCGCACGGTTGCGATGTAGATCCTTCAGGCGAGTACATTGTGGGAAGTGGCAAGTTGGCTGCTATGATGCCCGTGTTTTCTTTCTCAAAAATTCAGGATGCCATTGCCAAGAAAGATTTCGAAGGCGATTTCAACGGCATACCGGTTATTAAATACGAAGCGGCTCTCCACGGTGAAGTAAAGAAGCCTGGCCTTGGACCGTTGCATACCGAGTTTGATGCGAACGGAAACGCGTACACCTCTTTCTTCGTGTCATCGGAAGTAGTGAAGTGGAATGTTAAAACGCTGGAGATCATTGATCGTGTTCCTACGTATTATTCTGTTGGTCACTTGAGTGTTCCCGGTGGACCTACTGCTAAGCCTCACGGCAAGTATGTGATCGCTTATAACAAAATCACAAAAGATCGTTACCTGCCTACCGGTCCTGAGTTGACCCAGTCAGCGCAGCTCTACGATATCTCAGGAGAGAAGATGAAGTTATTGCTTGACTTTCCAACAGTAGGTGAACCGCACTATGCTGAATCAATTCCGGCAAGTTTGATTACACCGAACTCTACTAAAATCTACAAGATTGAAGAAAACGAAAATCCTTACGCAGCCAAGGGTGAAGGCCAGGCAAAAGTTGAGCGTAAAGGAAATGAAGTTCATGTGTACATGACCGCCATTCGCTCACACTTAACACCGGATAACATCGAAGGAGTAAAAGTTGGTGATGATGTGTACTTCCATGTTACCAACCTGGAACAGGATTGGGATGTGCCGCACGGTTTCGCCATCAAAGGTGCAAACAACGCTGAGATCCTGATCATGCCGGGTGAGACACAAACCTTAAAATGGAAAGCAACAACAACGGGCGTGATTCCATTCTATTGCACTGATTTTTGCTCTGCGCTTCACCAGGAAATGTCAGGGTATGTGCGTGTATCTCCTGCGGGAAGTAATACACCGCTTAAGTTTTCAACCGGGAAGATCGAAAGCCAGGGAAGTGGCGCTGGTGAGTAGTCTCCCACATAGTTTACAGGTTGAAATTAGGTTCCGTCCTGAAAAGGGTCAGGACGGGCCTTCTTATTTTTAAAACAAAGCCGTTATGAAAAATTCACTGAAGCCTTTGTCAAGAATTATGGTGGCCGTATCAGCATTGCTCATGCTATCGGCCTTTTATGTTCCACTATGGCAAATTCTGATGTGGGCTCCTCAATATCCGGAAGGACTTGAAATGAAAATCTGGATTAACGATATAACAGGCGATGTGAAAATCATCAGTGCGCTTAACCATTACATCGGTATGAAGCACATTGAGGTGAGCATGTTTCCTGAATTTCAATACATGGGCTACATCGTGGGTGCCTTAGTTGGACTAGGCCTGCTGACAGCCCTTGTAAATAAAATTAAAGCAGTATGGGCTTATCTTATTCTACTGGCGGCAACAGGCGTTGCTGCATTGGTAGATTTTTATTTGTGGGGTTACGATTACGGACACAACCTTGATCCAACCGCGCCTATCGTTGTGCCCGGTATGTATTATCAGCCCCCGCTGATTGGCACCAAGCAATTATTAAACTTCACTGCTTTTTCAGGGCCCGATATTGGCGGTTGGATCTTCTTTGGTGCCGCGCTATTGGTGGGTGGAGTTCTTGCGTTTGAAATTTATTCCTCAAGAAAAAAGGCCGCATGATGAAAGTAGGTCTTTGGGTTTTAATAGCAGTCTTTTTATTTTCTTGTAGTGTTGAGCCTGAGCCTTTGCGTTATGGCAGAGATGCGTGTCATCATTGCAAAATGACATTGATGGATAAGAAATTTGGTGGCGAACTTGTAACAGAAAAAGGAAAGGTATATAAGTTTGATGATGTGAATTGCATGATGACTTTTCTTGATTCCGATCAGGTTGCGGGCGAAGCCTTTGCTTTTAAATTAATCATCGACTATCTGCAACCGGAAAAATTCATTCCAGCAGAAGAAGCTTTTTATTTGAAGTCTGACGAAATTCGTAGTCCGATGGCCAGCGAAGTTGCTGCTTTTGCTACAGAAAAATCAATGATGGAGTATAAGTCGAAACTAAATGCAATTTATTTGAGTTGGGGAGAGTTGAGAGCACAGTTTAAGTAAAGTAATGTATCCAGGTTGATCGGAGTAAGGAGTCAGTCTGGGCGGAGTCGAAGACTGATAGTTGTCGCCACACCATGAAAGGATTTAATAACATACTGATAGTAGGATTTATCCTGATCGCACAACTCGTACAAGCAAACACCATTGTTGTAAGTAAAGAAGGTGTAGTAAAAACAATCAAAGAAGCCGTTGAACGCGCCCAGCCGGGCGACACCATTCTGGTAAAAGCGGGTCTTTATCGCGAAGGAAATATTGTAATTGAAAAGCCGATTGTGCTGTTGGGAGAGAATTTTCCGGTGCTGGATGGCGAGCATAAATTTGAAATCATTACCATTCATACCGCCAACGCGGTAATATCGGGCTTTAAGTTTATCGATACGGGTGTGGCCAGCATCAATGACCTGGCCGCGATTAAAGTTCTGGAATCAAAAAAACTGAAGATCACCAACAACAAGTTTGAGAATACTTTTTTTGGAATTTACCTGGCTAATTCTTCGCACATCTGGGTTGAACAGAATACACTGTTAACAGATGCCAAGGCGGAGCACGAGATTGGCAATGGTATCCATTTATGGAAATGTGAAAACATTACTATTAATAAAAACCGGGTGGAGGGTTTTCGCGATGGAATCTATTTTGAATTCGTGACAAAATCGCTCATTACCAATAACTACAGCAAAGGTAATTTGCGCTACGGACTGCACTTTATGTTTTCGCATAACGATGAATATCGTAACAACACGTTTGTAAATAACGGAGCCGGTGTGGCCGTCATGTACACGAGAGGCGTAACCATGGTTGGCAATACCTTTCAGCACAACTGGGGATCATCATCGTATGGCCTGCTTTTAAAAGACATCAGTGACAGTCGCGTGGAGAGCAACCGGTTTTTAGAAAACTCGGTAGCGGTAGTCATGGAGGGCTCCAGCAGAATTCATTTTAGTAAAAATGAATTCAAAGCCAATGGTTTTGCCGTACGCCTTCAGGCCAGTTGTGACGATAATGTGTTTGAGAAAAATAATTTTACTTCCAATACTTTTGATGTAGTCACCAACGGTTCGCTTGTACTCAATACCATCAACCATAATTACTGGGATCGTTATGAAGGATATGATCTTGACCGTAATTCCATTGGTGATGTGCCGTACAGGCCGGTAAGCCTTTACGGAATGATCATCGAGCAAACACCATCGGCCATGTTATTATGGAGAAGTTTTTTTGTCTTCCTGATTGATCGTGCCGAGAAAGCGATGCCCGCCATTACACCCGAAAATTTAAAAGATAATTCACCAGCCATGAAACCGCATGATCTCCGTAAAGCAAGTTGAAAAGAAATTTGGCCGGTTAACCGCCCTCGAAAAAGTAAGCCTCGAATTCCAGACAGGCAAAAGTTATGCGTTGGTTGGCCCGAACGGGTCAGGCAAAACAACGCTCATCAAAAGTATTCTTGGCCTGGTGGTTCCTACCTCGGGTGAAATTTTGTTTGATGAAAAAAGCATTCGCCACGATTGGATGTACCGCGACAAAATTGGGTACATGCCGCAGATTGGCCGCTATCCTGAGAACATGCGCATCGGACAATTGTTCGACATGATGAAAAACATCCGACAGGAGCATCAGAAAGTTGATGAAGATTTGATTGATGCTTTTAAATTGTACAAAATGTACGATAAGCGAATGCACGGACTTTCTGGTGGAACGCGACAAAAGGTGAGTGCAGCACTGGCATTTCTTTTTCACGTGCCGGTTTACATTCTCGATGAACCCACGGCCGGATTAGATCCTATTTCGGTGGAGATTCTGAAAGAAAAAATTATTCACGAAAAGCACCTGAATAAACTGCTCATTGTAACCTCGCACATTTTAAGCGACCTCGATGAGCTTACCAACAACATGGTGTATATGTTTGAAGGTAAAGTGCACTATGATAATACCATTGAGCAGCTCAAAGCCGAAACAAAAGAAACGCGCCTGAGCAAAGCGCTCACTACATTTATTCGTCAAAAAGAATTAGTAGCCTCTGTATCTGACCTATGACACGCGTATTAAAATATATTCTCTACGATATCCTGCGCACGCGCTTTGCGTTATTGTACACTGCATTTTTGTTCGTCAGCACCTTTGCCCTCTACCAACTCGACAGCGATTCGGGGAAGGTGGTACTGAGCTTGCTCAACATTGTATTGATGGTGGTGCCACTCGTGAGTATTGTTTTTTCTACAATCCATTTCTTCAACTCGTACGAATTTATTGAGCTCATGCTGGCACAGCCGGTAAAGCGCAGCACGGTTTTTCTGGGCGAATATATGGGCGTTGCATCATCGTTGTGTGCAGCGTTTGCCGCGGGTGTTGGCATTCCCATGTTGTTGTTTGGAATGAACCCCAGCGGCCTCACCTTACTTTTCACCGGCATCGTGCTCACCCTGGTTTTTGTTTCGCTCGCGTTTTTATCATCGGTACTAACACGCGACAAGGCAAAAGCCATTGGCATTGCCTTGTTGTTCTGGTTCTATTTTTCTTTGATTTATGACGGACTGCTCTTGTGGGTGGTGTACAGTTTCAGTGACTATCCGCTTGAAAAAGTTACGGTCGCGCTGATCGCTTTTAATCCGGTTGATTTAGCCAGGATTATTATGTTGTTGAAACTGGACATCTCTGCGCTGATGGGATATACCGGAGCTTTTTACCAGGACTTTTTCGGCAGCTCATTCGGAATATTATTTTCGAGCCTAGTGTTATTCATTTGGGTGGTGTTGCCTATTGGACTGGCGCAACGGATTTTTAACCGGAAAGATCTTTAATATAGAATTGTGAAGTGGCTAATCCTATTGCATGTTCTTGGTGCCACAGTTTGGGCAGGAGGCCATTTGATATTATCGGTTGGGTTTCTACCTCAGGCATTAAAGCATCGCGATATCTCCATCGTGCTCAATTTTGAAAAGCATTATGAAAAGATTGGTGTGCCGTCATTGCTGATTCAGGTGATCACGGGCATTAGTATGGCGTTGATTTATGTACCCTTTTCAGAATGGGGAAGTCTGGCAACACCACACCATGTTTATTTGTGGACGAAATTAGGATTACTGCTCGCCACGCTGGTGCTGGGCATTCATGCGCGCTTCTTTATTATCCCTAAACTAACGCCTGAAAAACTTTCCTTCCTGGCCATGCACGTCATTCTGGTAACGATACTGGCAGTAGCACTTGTTATAACAGGATTGAGTTTTCGGTTTGCCTATTTTTAAAATGAATTTTGATCGATAGAACATACTTAGCCGTACGACCGCTTATGATTCCATAAAAAAGCGGTCAGACGGCTTGTTGTAATTTTTAAAATGAATATGAAAGATATTGAAACACGTGCCGATGTTGAGAAAATGGTTTCAACATTTTATGATAAAGTAAAAGCCGATGAATTGCTGGCTCCGCAATTCGAACAGGTGTATTGGCCGCATCATTTGCCGGTGATGTATAATTTTTGGTCATCAATTTTGTTGGGTGACATGTCGTATAACGGTAGCCCGTTAGCTAAACACATGAACCTGCCCATTACCACAGAACATTTTAATCGTTGGGTGAAATTATTTATTGAAAATATAGACACTCAATTTTCCGGCACGATAGCCGAAGAATCTAAAAATCGCGCACGCATGATTGCGAATCTATTTCAGCACAAAATGGGATTGATGAAAGCTTGATAAAAATCACATCTGCGGATGACTTGCATCAGTCATACTTGCGTGCCTTATTAGCAACTTGAATTAAATTGAAAAAGTCGATCGGCACATTATTTCTTCTCTTGTACCTGGTAGCCATGATGCGCCCGGTTCAGCCGATTATTGAGTATTATTTACAATACGATTACTTCGCGAAAGTACTTTGTTTGAATAAAGAAAGACCTGAATTGAAATGCAACGGCCAGTGTATTTTAATGCAGAAACTAAAGAAAGCTTCGCAAGAATCGCAGCCCGAACCTTTTGCCCCGGCTGCATCAAATTTTAATGTAAAGGATTATCCACTGGCCTTACTGACTGACAAAGAAGTTTCTAAGCAATTCCTCCATACATATGTGGGCAATACCCACTATAACCTCAATCTTCCTGACTTACTGGTTGTAGAGGTTTTCCATCCGCCCGCATAGTTTCGGTTCCTCTCCATTTCTTTTTCAAAGGAGTAAGATCCTGAATTTTAAATCATTTCAGTTGCTGTGTTACGCTCATGTTTTACAGTGTGAGCTTCGTATGCGCTGGTTAAACTATTATATGTATGAGACTTTTAAAAATCTATTTTCCGTTACTATTGATCTCCGTTGTTCTGTTTTCTTGCTCCGATAATGAACCTGAAATAAATCCAACAGCGGGACTGACAAAAATTTCTGAAGGGTATGCGTTAGGTGCAGGTGCTAAAGTTGAACTATGGGCTAAACAAGAACTTTTCACAGGCTACAATCAATTGTTTGTGGCTTTGTATGATTCAGTTAACAAATCTCGAATTACGGAAGCACACGTTACCTTTAATCCCGAAATGAATATGACGGGTGGAATGGCGCACGCCTGCCCCATTGAAAATCCTGAAGATGAACATGCTGTAAACAAATTGTTTCCGGGAGCTGTAGTCTTTATCATGCCTACGTCTGATATGGGCTCCTGGAAGATGGACGTAAATGTTCACAACCATAGTAACGGAAAATCCGGAATTGCTGAATTGGATATTACGGTTGTTGATCCGCAACTTCCAAAAATGAAATCATTTCAGATTGAATCGGGAGAGAAATTTTTTGTCTCCTACATTTTTCCCGCAGAGCCGAAAGTTGGCGTGAATGCTTTCACTGTAGTCGTTCATAAGAAAGAAAGTATGATGAATTTTCCGGCAGTAGAGAATTTTTCTTTTGAATTAACTCCTGAGATGCCATCGATGGATCACGGGTCACCAAATAACGTAAATCCGACTCATGTGAAACTGGGACACTACGAAGGAAAGGTAAACTTCACCATGACGGGTGAGTGGAGGCTGAATCTTGACATCAACAGAAATGACGAGCTGTTGAAAGAAATGTATTTCGACTTAGTTGTGGAATAACCAACATCATGAAGCGCCTTTTTTTTATTTTGTTATGGGTGGCGAGTCTGACTGCACATGCGCAGTCAGACTCGCTGTACATGAATTCAACACCCTTTCTGCTCGAAAGCGTATTGGTGCAAACCTTTAAAATCGAGAACGACCGCCTTCAAAATTTTTACAAATCATCACCCTCGGCAACGACCGAAAATGTTCTTTGTCATTTGCAAGGTGTTTCGTTAATCAGAAGAGGTGCATATGGCCAGGAGCCCATGATTCGCGGACTATCGGCTGGTCAGCTTTCTGTCACCATTGATGGTATGAAAATGTTCGGTGCATGTACCGATAAAATGGATCCTGTTTCCATTTACATAGAGCCTCAGAATCTTAAGAACATTAGCGTGGCAATTGGTTCATCCGGTTCCAGTTTCGGGTCAACAGTCGGTGGCTCGATTGATATGCAATTGGCAGAGCCAACTTTTGCAAATACGATTTCAGGAAAAGCAGGTGTAACCTATCAGAACGTTTTGCAAGGCCTCACCGCTTTTACTGTGCTGAATAAAAGTTTATCGAAGAGCGCGTTTCGTTTCAGTTCGGTTTATCGCAACAGTCAAAATTACAGAGCGGGAGGTGGTGATGTTGTTCCTTATTCGCAATACGAAAAACTGAACCTTACACTGGGTGCCAAGTGGGGCTTAGGTGCACGCGATACGGTGCGTGCCGATGTACTGGCAGATTATGGATGGAACATCGGATTCCCCGCCTTGCCTATGGATGTTGGACTTGCAACAACCTACATGGCCGGAGTTTCCCTTACGAAGCACCGGCCTGAAAGCTTCATGCCCTTATTTCGCCTCAAAGGATACGTGAATAGTGTTTATCATGAAATGGATGATACGCATCGCGAAAATGTGACCATGCACATGGATATGCCCGGATCAAGTATTACCTATGGAGTCTTCGCGGAAGGTGAGTTCAAAAAAACCGGAAAGCACTTTTTTAAATTTCGTACCGATGGATATGTAAACACGGCTCTCGCTGAAATGACCATGTATCCAGAAAATGATGAGGCGATGTACATGCAAACGTGGCCTTCATCATCGCGTGGAGTATTTGGTGTGTATGGAAGTGATGCTTACGACATCGATGATTTAACCCAACTTTCAATGAGTGCAAGACTGGATTGGTCGTTTACCAATATAAAAGAGGGAATTGGGTTAGATCAACTTCACATCTTTTATCCGGAAACACCGAAAACCCAACAACAAGTAGCCGGATCTGCCAGTCTCATTCTTTCACGATATTTTCTTCGCGATTTTCGTTTTTCATTGCAGGGCGGCTACAGCCAGCGTATTCCTACCTTAACAGAGTATGCAGGTTTTTATTTATATAACCGGATGGACGGTTACGATTACATTGGCAACCCTGCTTTGCAAACCGAAAAAAACTGGAACGGAAATGCCATTGTAAACTACCTGGGCAGAAGTATTGAAGCTGAGATCAATGTATTCACGCAGCAATTTCAGGATTACATTTTTTCCAGAACCGATCCATCACTCAGTGCCATGACGCCCGGGGCAAACGGTGTACGTGTTTATGAAAATATTAAGGCCGCGAGTTTCAACGGTATTGAAACAAAGTTGAGTTGGAAAATTACGCGAGGATTACAACTTATGGATCAGGTAAAATATGTTCGTGCCACCACGTTTGGGGGCGATCCATTGCCACTCATTCCTCCGCTTACTCACCAATTTTCTGTTCGTTATGGCTTCAAAAGTTTTAGCGTTCAGGCTGATATTGAGCAGGCAGCATCTCAAAATTATATCAATGAATCGTTTGGGGAAGATGTTACACCGGGCTATACCATTGCTTCCTTATTGTTGAATTATCAAGTCAGCAGGAAGCAAACAACTTTTGTTTTTCAAACAGGAGTAGAAAACCTTTTTGACGAGTATTACCATGGCCATTTGGATTGGGGCAACATTCCAAGGCCAGGCAGAAATGTTTATGTAACCCTGGAAATTAGATTTTAAATGGAAGAAATACGGGCTGCTGATCTATAAAAATTATCAATAAACGATTTTATGCTTTTCAAGCTTCAGCTTTCCGGCTTGCTCCATTTTTTTGATTGTTCGGATAACGGTTTCAACCCGAAGGCCGGTCATATCGGCTAATTGCTGACGGGTAAACGGAATAATAGTTTTGCCGGTTCCTTTTTGCGCCATTTTCAGTTTCAGGTACTTCATGATGGTAGTCAGGCGGTGCTCTGGTTCATGCGCGGAAACTTCGGTAAGGATCATGGATTTATATTGCAGCCGTTGGCACAGCACAAAATCCAGCTTAAGATGCAAATCAAAGTTTTCTTTTAATAACTGGATGAAAGATGCCTTGGAAAGCCTCCAAACTTTACCATCGGTTACTGCACGGGCATTACTGGGATATGGAAAATCGCCCAGCAGAGCGGGTTCGCCAAAACTTTCACCCGTTTGAAAAACACCATGGGTGAATTCCTGGCCCTCCTCATTCAGAATATACATTTTCACTTGCCCTTCCTCAACCTGGTAGAAATCAGTAGCCTGATCTCCTTCGTGAAACAAAAATTGATCTTTCCGCACACGGATTAAACGTGCCTTGTAGGATTCCAAAATTTTAGCAGGTACCAAGGTTGCAAAAATAAGAAAAAGCGGGTGCTCCTGAAAAGTGATTTTGACCTGCCGGCCCGTATGACTTGGTTCGTGTTGGTGATTTAAAAAAACTTTATTTTTTTAGATCAAATCTTTTCTGCAATTTTTATGACTCCAATCATAAGGAGGTAATTTTTAAAATTAAAGTTTGCAAACAGCTTTTAGAATTAAAACCCTGATAAAAATCATCTTTTTACCTAATGACGCTCATAACCCGATGGATTGTGTGGGTCTATTTTTAATCCTCAAAAAATTTGTGCTCAAAAACCTAACCTATGGAACTTGAAAAATTTAGTTACGACAATAAAATTGTTCGGGCTTTTATAATAGTTACGGTTGTTTTTGGTCTGGTGGGTATGTTGGTAGGCCTAACGGCTGCCATTCAGCTTTTCTATCCCATTGCTAATTTCGACCTGCAGTACACCACCTTTGGGCGGATCAGACCATTGCACACCAATGCGATCATATTTGCATTTGTGGGCAACGCTATGTTTGCCGGAATCTACTACTCCATGCAGCGGTTATTGAAAACCCGCATGTACAGCGATACCCTTAGCTGGATTCACTTCTGGGGTTGGCAATTAATTATTGTGGCGGCAGCCATCACCCTTCCGTTAGGAATGACCACCTCAAAAGAGTATGCCGAGTTAGAGTGGCCCATTGATATTGCCATTGCGATTGTGTGGGTGGTTTTTGGATGGAATATGATTGGCACCATCATCAAACGCAGAGAGCGCCACATGTACGTAGCCATCTGGTTCTATATCGCCACATTCGTGACGGTTGCGGTGTTGCATATTGTTAACTCATTTGAAATGCCGGTGAGTTTCTTTAAGAGTTATTCCTGGTATGCCGGTGTGCAGGATGCCCTCGTACAATGGTGGTATGGTCATAATGCAGTCGCATTTTTCCTGACTACACCCTACCTGGGTATTATGTACTATTACCTTCCGAAGGCAGCTAACCGCCCGGTGTATTCGTACAGGCTTTCCATCATACACTTCTGGTCGCTGATTTTTATTTATATCTGGGCAGGGCCTCACCATTTGTTGTACTCAACGCTGCCTGACTGGGCTCAATCGTTGGGCGTGGTATTTTCAATTATGCTCATAGCGCCATCATGGGGTGGTATGCTCAATGGTTTGCTTACCCTGCGCGGAGTGTGGGATAAAGTTCGCGAAGATCCAGTTTTAAAGTTCATGGTGGTAGCAGTTACGGCTTATGGTATGGCAACATTAGAAGGGCCTCTGTTGTCGCTTAAAAATGTTAACGCCATTGCACACTTTACAGATTGGATTGTGGCACACGTGCACGTTGGCGGATTAGGATGGAACGGTTTCATGATCTTTGCCATCTTGTATTGGATGGTTCCGCGCATGTGGAATACCAGCCTGTATTCAACAAAACTTGCAAATGTTCATTTCTGGCTGGGAACCCTTGGAATTATTTTTTACGCCCTTCCCATGTACGTATCGGGTGTGGTACAAAGCCTGATGTGGCAGGAATTTAACCCCGAAGGTTTCCTGGTATATAAAAACTTCCTTGAAACAACCGTTCAGATCATTCCATTGTATATGCTTCGGGCAATCGGTGGCGGATTGTACTTGACTGGTGCGATCATCATGACCTACAACCTGATCAAAACGGCCTATGCAGGGAAATTTACTGCCAATGAAGAGACAGAAGCTGCACCGCTCGCGAAAACATATGTTGGCACAACAGGCGGATGGCACCACCGGATACTCGAACATAAGCCTGTGATGTTTACCGTATTGTCGCTGGTGGCAATCCTCATCGGAGGCATTATCGAACTGGTTCCAACTTTTGTGATTCGTTCGAATGTGCCAACTATTAGCAGTGTTAAACCTTATACACCATTGGAGTTGCACGGTCGCGATATCTATGTGCGTGAAGGTTGTGTAGGCTGCCACTCTCAGTTAGTCAGACCGTTCCGTTCGGAAACCGAACGGTATGGCGAATATTCTAAATCGGGTGAGTATGTGTATGACCATCCATTCTTATGGGGATCAAAACGAACAGGCCCTGATCTCCAACGCGTTGGAGGAAAATATTCTGATAGCTGGCACTACAACCACATGCTGGCACCCGATGCGGTTTCTACCGGGTCAATCATGCCTGCTTATCCATGGTTGTTTGAACAGGTGATCGATCGAAATCAAACAGCAGCTAAAATCAGAGCCTTACGAACCGTTGGTGTTCCTTACGAAGAAGGTTATGAAAATCAGGCCAATGAAGATTTAGACAGGCAGGCAAGCGGTATTGCCGAGAACCTGGGCATGGAAGGAATTGAAGTTGCTGCTGATGCTGAAATTATTGCGCTGATTGCTTACCTGCAGCGACTCGGCCAGGATATTAAAGCAGAGAGTACATCTCAAAAGTAAAAGCTATGTATAAAAACGTTTTGCAGAATATTACCAATATTGAGATATGGCCCATCGTATCCTTTGTTATCTTCTTTGTTTTCTTTCTGTGCCTGTTGTGGTGGGTATTTACAGTCGATAAAAAATTTATTGCACACATGGCATCCCTTCCAATAGAAGAGGAGGAAGGAAACGTACAGACCAAAACAGAACAACTATGAAAAAATGGATAATTGCTTTTCTTGCTTTATTGCCGGCCGTAACTCATGCGCAAGAGGCTGCTGCTTCGCCCACGCCTGTTAATAACCCCATGATTCCGGTTTACATCGTTACAGCATTGGTTGTTCTGGTATTGTTTCTTGTCCTGATTGTGACGATTAATATTATAAAAGTATTAAACCTGTTCGCCTTAAAAATAGCTGAGGAAAAAGCTGCTAAGGAAGGCAGGGTGTATGTTCCGGAACCCGGCATGTGGGAGACCCTGATGCAAAAGCTCAATGCCTCAGTACCGGTTGCTGAAGAAAAAACCATTGAGATGGATCATAGCTATGACGGAATCCGTGAGTTGGATAATCACCTGCCACCGTGGTGGAAGTGGCTGTTTTATGGAACCATTGTGTGGGCAGTAGTATATTTTATTGTCTATCACGTTACCGAATCTATGCCCCTGCAAACCCAGGAGTATGAAAATCAATTAGCGCAAGCCGAAGAGGCTAAACAAAAATTACTTGCTTCGCAGCCAGTGGAGGTAATTGATGAAAACACAATGGAATATAAATCAGATGCAGTCATTCTTGAAAGTGGAAAGAAAGTGTTCATCACCAACAACTGTAATTCTTGTCATCGTGCCGATGGCGGAGGAAATGCCATTGGCCCTAACCTCACAGATCCTTATTGGCTTCACGGTGGAAGCATCAAACAAATTTTCGCTACCATTAAAAATGGAGCTGTTGAAAAAGGGATGCCAGCCTGGGGAAAGGTGATGAAACCATCTGATGTTCGCGATGTTGCTTTTTACATCATGAGCCTTCAGGGATCAAACCCTCCTGATGCCAAGGCGCCACAAGGGCAATTAGAGGAACCAGCGGAACCAAAAGCGCCTTCCGATAGTTTGAAAACTGTTGCCAGAGTACAATAAATAATGGAGAAAGAGGACGCCCTGTACACATACGATGATGAATTCCGTAACTCCATAGCTACGGTAGATGAGCATGGTAAGCGTGTATGGGTATATCCCAAAAAGCCATCCGGAAGGCTTCATACCTGGCGAATTATTTTAACAGTCTTTCTTTTGGCTGCACTAATGGGTGGGCCCTTTGTCAGGGTTCAGGGGCAGCCATTGTTTCTTTTTAATGTTTTCGAACGCAAGTTTATACTCTTCGGTCAGGTCTTCTGGCCGCAGGATTTTGTGGTGTTGGCCATTGCGCTGCTCACTTTTTTTGTGTTCATCATTTTATTTACGGTTGTCTTTGGCAGGATTTGGTGCGGATGGTTGTGCCCTCAAACATTGTTCATGGAAATGGTGTTTCGAAAGATCGAATACCTCATCGAGGGCAATGCCATGGATCAGCGCAAATTAAACGATGGAAAGCTTACCGGAAATAAAATTTTTAAGAAGTCGCTCAAACACTTCATCTTCATCATTATTTCCAGTCTGATTGCACACGTGGTGATGGCCTACCTGGTGGGATCGAATCAAACACTGGCGATCATTACCCAGCTACCGACTGAGAACATGGCAGGGTTTATCGGACTAACAGCTTTTACCGGCATTTTTTATTATGTATTTGCTTTCTTTCGTGAGCAAGCCTGTATTGTGGTTTGTCCGTACGGAAGACTGCAGGGTGTGCTGCTGGTGAAAGAATCCATTGTGGTGGCGTACGATTGGATTCGGGGTGAACCAAGAGGTAAAATAAAAAAGAACCAACCGGCTCTTGAAAAAAAGGGTGACTGTATCGACTGCAAATTATGCGTACACGTTTGCCCTACCGGCATTGACATCCGACACGGAACGCAACTGGAATGTGTAAACTGCACTGCCTGTATCGATGCCTGCGATGACGTAATGGTGAAGATTGGAAAACCAAAAGGATTAATTCGTTATGCCTCGTATAACTCTATTAAGAATGGAGTTCTCAACCTGATCAACCCACGTGTTATTGGCTATTCTTTTGTGCTGATAGCCCTCTTGTCGCTGTTAAGTTTTGCCTTACTTACCCGTACCGATGTTGAAACAACGGTGTTTAAAGTATTAGGTACCCTTTACCAGCGTACCGATGACGGATTCATTACCAACCTGTATAATTTTGAGTTTGTTAATAAAACGTTTGACCAACTCCCTCTTCAACTGAAGGTGGAATCACCGGCTACTGCAGCTATCAATCGGGCTGACGGAGGTGCCGTGATGGTTCCGGCTGAGGGGTTGCTGAAAGCCGTTTATTTTATTAAAATTCCGGCAGCCGATATTAAAAGTGCACGAACGGTTGTAACAGTAGGTGTGTATCACAACGATGAATTAGTAGAGAAGGTGAAAATTAAATTTATTGGTCCGGTTGGTAAGCCTTCTGATGTTAAGAGCAGACTGGAAGATGAACGAAGAGAAACGAAGGAAAATAATCATTAATCGACAAGTATGAATTGGGGAAAATGGATTGTGGTGTCATTTATTTTGTTTGCCTTGTTTATAGGAACGTTGGTGATTGTGTGTGTTCGACAGGACATCAGTCTGGTGGCTTCAGACTACTATAAGCAAGAACTGGAGTATCAGAAACAAATTGATCGCGATAGAAATACGCGCGCGTTGGTAGTTAAACCTGATATATCCATTGTTAATAATTCGGTGCAGGTTTCTTTTCAGGAGTTTGGGAAAATTCAGAGCGGGGAATTGAAACTCTTCAGGCCATCCAATGCAGCTTCTGATTTAATTTTTGATTTAAGGCCAACTGCCGATACGGTTGTGGTTTTTGATTTGCAGCATCAAGAAAGGGGAATGTACAGGGCTCAACTAAAATGGACGATGCGTGATCAGGAGTATTACCTGGAGAAAGTTATTTACCTCTGATGCTGACAACCGCTTTTATATTGGGCCTGGCCGGAAGTTTACATTGTGCAGGTATGTGCAGTCCGTTGGCATATGCCGTTACCGGAAGAGGCGGTGTTATGGTGGTCAATAAAGTAATTTATAACCTGGGCCGCATTTTCATGTATTGTGTATTGGGGGCAGGCGTCAGTGCAGTGGGTACCATGCTGCCATCGGTGATTCAATATTCAATTTCAATCTTACTGGGTGTAGCGCTTCTGATTATTGGACTAACAGGAAGTAATTTTCGTACCCCTGTACTGGTTCCGTTCAAACGATTTTCAGCCTTTGTAAAGGATCGTTTCTCTGATTTTCTGCGCGATAAAAAATACAGTTCAGTTTTTATTCTGGGTATTTTAAATGGTCTACTGCCATGCGGACTTACATTTTTAGCACTTACCTCCTGCATAACTTTGTCAAATCCTGTGGGTGGGTTTATTTTTATGGCTTCGTTTGGTGCAGGCACATTGCCGGTGATGTTGGGATTTGTTTCAGTTTTGCCCCTATTGACAAAGCGGTTCAGCTTGAATCTGAACAAATTTATGGTGGTAATGCAGGTGGCTGCAGGTTGTTTATTAATTGTGCGCGTGTTGCTGGTTGATCCGGGAAGTGTGCAGATAACAACCGCTGGGGTTGATTCAATTACGATTTGTCCTTAGTCGCGTGCGATATTCCACCGCACTATTCTTTCCAGTTTGTCGGGTTGTATAATTATAATTTTACCCGTCTCTATGTCAATCGCTCTCTCTTCTTTAAAATCAGAGAGGACACGAATAACTGACTCAGACGCAGTACCCACCATTCTGGCAAGGTCGTCTCTGGATAAAGAAAGCTTTTTATCAGCCTCCTTTAGTTTATAAACCTTTAGCAGGGCCTCTGCTGTTCGTTGACGAACCGAATTGTAAGCCAGGTTAAGCAGCTGATTTTCTTTTTCTTTCACTTTCTGGCAAAGCAGCGATATGAAAATTCTTGAAACAGCAGAGCTGGCGTTTACAAGAGCGAGAAAATCATGTTTAGGAATAATCACCAATTCAGAATCCTCCAGAGCAATGGCCGACACCGCATAGGGTGTATTTTCGAGGATAGACTCAAATCCGAAAAAATCGTTGATTTTGTAAAGGTTGGTAATCAAATCTTTTCCGCCAGCGTGTGATTTAAAAACCTTTACACTGCCCGATTTTACCATAAACATGGAAGTAGGCAGGTCGCCTTCTGAAAAAATTTCCATTTTTTTCTTGAAGACTTTAATTTTTTTATCCTTTCCTAAATCCTTTAAATCAAGAAGCTGCCCTGCATCTCTTATAAACTCATCCAGGCTGTTAGGATTGGCTTCATACTTTTTCAGTAGATTGTTTTTACGCAACCGGATTTCTATTGCATTCAGTAGTTCTGTGTCGTCAAAGGGTTTGGTGATATAGTCATCGGCACCCGAGTTCATACCTTTTCGAAAATCGTTTTTCTCTGCTTTGGCCGTTAAAAAAATGAAAGGTATTGCAGCGGTTTCTGTTTTTGAACTTAGTATGTGAAGCACACCATAACCATCTAACTCCGGCATCATAATATCACAGATAATCAGGTCTGGTTTTTCCTGGATGGCTAGTTCCACTCCTTTTTTCCCGTTTTCGGCTGTTACCACTTCATAGTTTGCCAACGCAAGAATTTCGCTGGTATTTTCGCGTACCTCCTGATTGTCTTCAATAAGTAGTATTTTCTTCATTTTATTGTATTGGAATTGAAACAGTAAACGTGCTGCCTTTGCCCGGTTCACTGGCGAAAGTAATCGTACCGTTCAGTAGTTCAACATAGCGTTTTACAATATTTAATCCTAAACCCGTTCCCTGAATATTTCCGGCATTGCTGGCCCGAAAAAAGCGATCGAACAAGTGCTTTTGATCTGTATGGGGTATCCCGATGCCTTCATCCCGCACAGAAAAAACCACGAATTTTTTTTGCAGGGAGCAATCCAGGTAAATTTTTTTATTGATATCAGAATATTTGCTGGCGTTTGATAGCAGGTTGAACAGGATATTGCGGAGAATCCGGGCATCGGTTTGAATTGTAGAAATACTATCCGGGCAGGTAATGGTTAGGGTTTGGCCTTCTTTTAAGGCAGTCATTTCTTCACCAATTTCAGAGATAAAATCCCGAACATGAATGGGTTCTGATTGTAAATCGGTTTTGCCTTCTTCTAATTTTCCCAGCGATAAAAAGTCGTTGAGGATGGAAGTTAAATGGTTTACAGAAGATTTAACACGCTGAATGTGTTTGTCAACTTTGTCAAGATCGTGTTTATCCTTGTATTGCTGAATGAGGGAGATGGAACTCATAACCGTGCTAAGCGGAGTACGAAATTCATGTGATGCAATGGAAACGAATTTTGATTTGAGATCATTCAATTCACGTTCGCGTTCCAGCGATGAACGAACTTCCTCTTCTCTTTTTTTTCTTTCGTTAACTTCGTTTTCAAGTTTAGCTATTGTGTCGTTCAGGTCTTCGGTCCGTTTCTGAACTTTTTGCTCCAGTTCGGCAGCATAAACGATTAATTGTTCTTCGCTGCGTTTTAGCGCTTCTTCAGCCTTTTTACGTTGAGAGATATCACTGATGAAAGCCATGATATACAGGCTCCCGTTAATTCTTGTATAGCTTAAGCTGATTTCGACAGGAATTTCGGAACCATCTTTTCGAAGCGCAACCAGGTCACGACCGATACCCATTTTACGCGGCTCCGGGTTGGCATTAAAACCTTTTCGAAAGGTTGTGTGCCCTTTCCGGTATTGTTCAGGCAGCAGTTCTTCAATCAGCAAACCGGTCATCTCATTTTTTTCGTATCCGAAAATTTGTTCTGCTACCGGATTGGCAATGTCAATTTTTCCTGATTCATCTGCCAGCACAATGCCTTCTGACATGCTATGGAAAATCTCCCGAAAGGCATTGTTACTTAAAAATGAGAATTCCATCTATGAGGCGACTTATTATACAAACGCAAATTAATCAAAACGCATTTTATGATAAAAATCATCTTTTTCGATGATGAATGTTCCTGTAAACACATCCTACGAAATAATATGTTTGTCGTATTCTGCCCTTTTAAACTTGTATGACGAACAAAATCATCTGTACTACCGATTTTTCAGATTCTTCTAAGGGAGCCTTGCGGTGGTCAGTCGAGTGGGCAAAAAAAACCAACTGCCGATTGATCGTGCTTTACACCTACCGGCTGATCAAGCAAGGAATGGAGCCTACGGTGAACAAGCGGAGAATGGAAGAGGAAGCGTCACAAAACATGACAAAACTCGAAAATGAGTTGCTGATAAATTCTGGAATTGATTACGATGTTAAGATTGAAGTTGGTTTTGTAGAGGATCGTATTGAGGAACATTTAAAAACGAACCAGATAAGTTTTTTGGTAATGGGAAAGGAAATGAGTTTGCGAAATAAGGAAATGTTTGATGACCTGCTGCGGAAGCTTCAGGTGCCCTTGGTAATTATTCCTTGAAAATTGCCTTTTTCGAAAAAGCGTAACGCAACCGAGTAAAGCACATACACCCAATACATCACAAAAAAAGCGGCCAAAAGGCCGCCTTGTTTAGTAGCGGGGACAGGACTCGAACCTGTGTCCGCCAGCTGGCGGATATGAGCCCATGCTAGTTTTCTTTAATTATGTTGCGGATAAATTTTCTGCCTGCTGCAGACTTTAATTGCTTTTCCCGCATGAGTGCCTCTTTTTTTTCGCTAAATTTTTCAGCATGAATAATTATCCAGGGTCTGAATTTTATTGTCCAACCCTTGGTAGCAAATTGGTTGTGAGAAAGCAGACGTTGCTCCAAATCAGCAGTAAACCCGATATAGATTTTGTCGAACGCAACCGAGTAAAGCACATACACCCAATACATCACAAAAAAAGCGGCCAAAAGGCCGCCTTGTTTTAGTAGCGGGGACAGGACTCGAACCTGTGACCTTTGGGTTATGAGCCCAACGAGCTACCAACTGCTCCACCCCGCGATATTAGAGGCACAAAAGTATGTTATTCAGGTTAAAAAACAAATTATCAGTAATTTCAACCCTGCCTGCCGTCTGGCAGGGATCAAAGTTGTGTTTGAATGTTGTTTTCTTCAAAGCCACCTTTAGCGGAACGCATGAGACCTACCAGACTGGAAGAACTGGTGGGACAGGAACATTTAGTGGGTGAACACGGTGTGATTCGCAAAACAATTCAAACCGGAAACATCCCTTCTATGATTTTCTGGGGGCCTCCCGGAGTTGGAAAAACTACCATTGCCAATATTATTTCGCATGAAGTTAAAAAACCGTTTTATGTTTTAAGTGCCATATCTGCGGGCGTAAAAGATATTCGCGACATCATTGATAAAGCCAAGTCATCGCCCCGGTCAATCCTATTTATCGATGAAATTCATCGGTTTAATAAATCTCAACAGGATGCTTTGCTGGGGGCGGTAGAGAAGGGGATCATTACCTTGATCGGAGCGACTACCGAAAACCCATCGTTTGAAGTTAACTCGGCCCTGCTTTCGCGGTGTCAGGTTTATACCCTTCACGCGTTAGAGGAAAAAGACCTGCTCAAACTGGTGAACGTGGCCCTGACAACGGATGAAGAGTTGAAGAAACGCACGATTGCCATTCAGGAACATCAGGCATTATTTCAGCTTTCAGGAGGTGATGCGCGAAAAGTGTTGAATTTGCTGGAACTCGTGGTTGATTCTAGTGTTGAAAGTCAAACAACCGTAACCGATGCTTTGGTAACAAGTATAGCACAAAAGAAAATAGCCATCTATGATAAGAGTGGAGAACAGCATTACGATATTATATCAGCTTTCATCAAGTCAATCCGCGGAAGCGACCCCAACGCGGCAATTTATTACCTGGCCCGAATGGTGGAGGGTGGGGAAGATGTGAAATTTATTGCGCGCAGAATGTTGATTCTGGCATCGGAAGACATAGGTAATGCCAATCCCACTGCGTTGGTGATTGCCAATAATACGTTTCAGGCTGTGGAGGTGATTGGTTATCCCGAGGCCCGAATCATTCTGGCACAGTGCGCAACCTACCTGGCCAGTTCTCCCAAAAGCAATGCGAGTTATCTGGCCATTGAACATGCCATTGATGTAGTTCGTGAAACCGGAGACCTGCCGGTGCCGTTGGCCATTCGTAACGCTCCCACCAAACTCATGAAAGATTTGGGGTATGGGAAAGGGTATCGTTACGCACACGATTTTGAAGGAAATTTTGTGAGTGCCGAATTTTTACCGGATAAAATAAACGGGCAAATATTTTATGAACCCGGAAACAACCCGCGCGAAGAAGAACTGAGAAAATATTTGCGTTCCTTGTGGAAGGAAAAATATGGATACTAATCTTGAATGATGAACTTTAAATTTTCAATTGATTAAACTTGAAATCACTCGCACTTGAATCATCCCCTGCGTTTATTTTACTATGCATTGCATTGTCATTGGTGTATGGTTTTTTATTGTATCGAAGCAAACATCCCTGGAGTACCAGCCTGAATTGGATTTTATTTGGAGGCCGAACCGTGCTGGTTTTTCTTCTTTCATTTTTACTGCTGGGCCCCATTATGAAACAAATTACAAACCGGGTTGAGAAGCCCATGTTTGTGATTTTGCAGGATAACTCAGTTTCGGTAAAGGAAGCAACAGATTCAGTCGTTTTAGCAGCAATAAATAATTCACTTTCAACTTTGAAGGAGTCGCTTACAACTCAGGGATTTGAGGTTAGTCATAAAGATTTGTCGGGAGAAGAGAGCGAGCAGGTTATTTTTAATGCTCCTGCCTCTGATTTGCATGGAACATTAAGGAAAATCACCAGTCAGTATGAAGGTAAACCCATTGGAGGAGTTTTACTGGTTTCTGATGGTATTTACAATACTGGCCTTTCACCCTTGTATGCTGCGTATAATTTTCCGGTGTATACAATAGGAGTAGGCGATACGACCCAACGTCATGATATAATAGTTAAGGATTTGATTTATAATAAAATTGCCTATCAGGGAAATAAATTCCCACTGCGTGCCGAGGTACTTGTAAAAGGATACCTCAATCAAAACATAAGTGTTTCGCTCTTACAAGGAGGCAAGGTATTGGAGCGGGTAAATAAAAACCCGGGCAGTGACCAACTTCTGACTGTTGATTTTAGTCCGTTGGCTTCAGAGCAGGGCATTCAACGATATGACGTTCAGGTAGAAATGAAGGAAGATGAACGTAATTTAAAGAATAACCACGCAACAGCTTTTGTTGAAGTGGTGGCAGGGAAAAAGAAAATTCTTTTGGTGGCGCCTGCACCTCATCCCGACTTAAAAGCATTGCGGTCAGTAATTGATAAAAATTCGAATTATGAATTTATTCTTCATATACCAGGAGTTCAGGAGACTGAAACAAAAAACCTGCTGCCTTCGGCTGTTGACCTGGCGATTTTTCATCAATCGCCTGATAAACGTGCGCGTACGCGAGATGTATTTCAACGTTTTGCATCCAGTAAAACTCCCATGTTTGTAGTAGTAGGACCACAAAGCGATTTAGTCCAGCTAACCCGCCAAAATATGCCGTTAACATTTGAACAACCTCCTCGGCAGTTGGATGATGTAATGCCGGTAGTCAATCCGGCTTTTACCGGATTTCTGATTTCGCCTGAAGCCAATACCCTGTTTACCAGTTTCCCACCGGTGTGGGTTCCGTTTGGTAAGGTGGAAATTCCAGCCTCTTCCTCTTTGCTTTTGTTTCAGCGTGTGGGAAGCCTGGCTACTGCAAAACCATTGCTGTGGACAGATGCCATTGACGAAAAAAAAATTGGAATGATGCTGGCTGATGGGTTTTGGCGCTGGCGCCTGGAAGAATATTCAAAAACAGAAAATACCGAGGCATTCGATGAAGTATTTGGTAAGCTTATCCAGTATCTGAGTACTGCGGATGTTAAGCGTAAATTCAGGAGTTTCCCGGTTGAACAACAGTTTTCAGATACTGAAACTGCAATTTTTGAAAGTCAGGTGTACAACGAGATTTATGAGCCGGTTTTTGGAAACACCATCTCACTTGAGCTGACAGATGAACTCGGCAAGAAGTATTCCTATAGTTATGTGATTAGTCAGGGAAATGCGCGCTATGAAATAGGAGGATTGAAAGAAGGAGTATATCGATATAAATCCTCAACAGAAATAAAGGGCAGGAAAGAAGAAGTGCGCGGTCAGTTTTTAGTGACTGCCCAGCAGGCAGAATTACAGAATCTCACAGCAGATTTTGAATTGTTACGAAGGCTCTCCGCCTCTACTGGAGGTGAATTCTATAAGGTTAATGAGTTTGAAAGACTTAAAAATGATCTTACTAAGATAGAAGCAACAGGCGTCATTCACAGTGATGAGCGTTACGATTCATTGCTGAATTTGAAATGGGTATTTTTTCTCTTGCTCATCCTGGTCGGCACAGAGTGGTTCTTACGAAAATATTTTGGCGGCTATTAAACTACTTCAAAACACCGCATGCTTACACTAGCGTTTTGGATTTCTTCATAAGTAAACTTCACCTCATCGTTGTTGGTTATTAAACCTAAACTGTAAAGCATGGGGAAATAGTGATCAGGAGTAGGAATTGACTTGAGGGCAGCCTCTCCCAGCTTTTCGTATTCAATCAGATCACCAAACTCACGACTCAGAATTTTCTTCTTGCTGATTTCGTCAAATTCTTTAGCCCAGTCGTATGGGTTGGCCTGAATGTTATGAAAGTCTGCTGCACGCAGGTTGTGAACAATATTGCCGCTTCCTATGATGAGCACTCCCTTTTTTCGTAATGATTGCAACTCACCGGCAAGTTTGAAGTGATACGCAGCAGGCTTTGAATAGTCAATACTCATTTGAAAAACCGGAATGCTGGCATCAGGAAAAGCATGTTTTAAAACTGTCCATGCGCCATGATCCAATCCCCATTCATGATCTTCCTGAACTTCAGCGGAGGTAATGACTTTCTTTACTTCCTCTGCATACAAAGGAGCGCCCGGTGCCGGATACTTTATCTTATACATGGCTTCCGGAAATCCGTAAAAGTCATATATCGTTTCGGGTTTGTTGGTAACAGAAACAAAAGTTCCTTTCTGGGTGAGCCAATGCGCTGAAATCACCAGGATAGCGGTTGGCTTTTCTTTCAATGATTTACCCATCGCCACCAGTGTTTTGGTAAAGGCATTATTCATCAGCACATTCATAGGATTTCCGTGCCCTATAAACCAAACCGGTGCAGGAAGGGTACTTTTAAGAGTGGAAGTTAAATGATGAATATCTTTCAGGTGCATACCACTATACAATTAGCCAAAAATAAAAGTTTACCTAATGTGGGCGAATCTCTGTTAAAGATGCTTGAACTGCCAGTGAATATAAATAATAAGCCCTGACGATTCCGTCAGGGCTTGTTCCTGTAAACTAAAAAAGTTGATGGCTATTCGCTTTTCTTCGATGCCGCTTTCGGTTTCTTTACTTTAATGGTCAGGGTTTCGCTCTTGCCATCATAATCTGCTATCAGCGTACCACCCTCCTCAATTTCACCTTTCAAAATTTCTTCGGCCACCGGATCTTCCAGGTATTTGGTAATGGCCCGGTTTAGCGGTCGAGCGCCAAACTGATGATCGTACCCTTTTTCAGACAGGAAGTCTTTCGCTTTTTCGGTGAGTTCAACCTGGTAGCCAAGTTGAATGATTCTGTCGAACACCTTTTTAAGGGTAATGTCGATGATTTTGTGAATATGCTCACGCTGCAAGGAGTTGAACACAATCACATCATCTAAACGATTCAGGAATTCGGGACTGAATACACGTTTCAAGGCGTTTTGAATGGTTGACTTCATCGCCTCTTCTTCGTTCTCACGTTTGGCAGCTGTAGCGAAACCAATTCCACTACCGAAATCTTTCAGGTCACGAACGCCAATGTTGGAAGTCATGATGATGATGGTATTCCTGAAATCTACCCTGCGACCTAAGCCGTCAGTTAAAATACCATCGTCCAATACTTGTAACAAAATATTGAACACATCAGGATGTGCCTTTTCAATTTCATCCAGTAAGACAACCGAGTAGGGTTTCCGTCTCACCTTTTCGGTAAGCTGGCCGCCTTCTTCATATCCAACGTATCCGGGAGGAGCTCCCACCAGTCGTGATACTGAGAATTTTTCCATGTATTCGCTCATATCAATGCGAACGAGTGAATCTTCCTTATCGAAAAGATAAGTTGCCAATACTTTTGCCAATTCTGTTTTACCTACACCGGTAGGCCCAAGGAAAATAAAGGAACCTATTGGTTTCTTCGGATCCTTCAATCCAACCCGTGTACGCTGAATGGCTTTTGTTAATTTCTTAATCGCCTCTTCCTGACCAATCACCCTGCCGCTTAACTCAGTACTCATGCTCAGTAACTTGTTGCTTTCTTTCTGAGCAATGCGTTTGGTTGGAATGCCCGTCATCATAGCAATGACATCGGCCACATTATCCTCGTTTACTGTATATTTTTCAGTACGGGTTTTATCTTCCCATTTCGCTTTTGCTATGTCGAGCTGTTCCAGTAATTTTTTCTCCCGATCGCGCAGTTGAGCAGCTTCTTCGTATTTCTGACTTTTCACAACACGATTCTTTTCCTTCTTCACATCTTCAACCGCTTCTTCCAGCTTCACGATTTCTTCGGGTACGTGAATGTTGTTAATATGAACACGTGCACCTGCTTCATCCATCACGTCAATGGCCTTATCTGGCAGGAAGCGGTCGCTGATGTAGCGATCAGAAAATTTTACACAGGCTTCTAATGCTTCTTTTGTATAGGTTACGTGATGATGATCTTCGTATTTCTCTTTGATGTTCTCGAGGATCTGGATAGTTTCTTCAACCGTGGTGGAGTCCACCATCACCATCTGAAACCTGCGGGCTAATGCACCATCTTTTTCAATGTACTGCCGGTATTCATCCAGCGTGGTGGCGCCAATACATTGGATTTCACCGCGCGACAAGGCGGGCTTAAACATGTTAGAGGCATCCAGTGAGCCGGAAGCCCCGCCTGCTCCAACAATGGTATGTAATTCGTCAATGAACAGAATTACGTCAGGTGATTTTTCCAATTCGTTCATCACGGCCTTCATGCGTTCTTCAAACTGACCGCGGTATTTTGTACCGGCAACAAGTGAAGCCAGGTCGAGTGTAACAACACGTTTTCCGAAGAGAACGCGCGATACTTTTTTCTGAACAATGCGTAATGCCAGGCCTTCAGCAATGGCCGTTTTACCCACACCGGGTTCTCCTATTAATATTGGATTGTTTTTCTTTCTGCGCGAAAGAATTTGTGCTACGCGCTCAATTTCTTTTTCGCGGCCAACAATGGGGTCAAGTTTTCCGTCTTCCGCCAGGCGTGTTAAGTCGCGGCCAAAATTATCGAGCACTGGTGTGCGTGATTTTTCAGCACCTTTTTTCTCTTTTCCTGTACCGGCTCCTCCGCCTGTACTTCCTGCACCGAAAATTCTGGATGAATCTTCATCCGGGTCATCAGTATCGGATGCTGCCTGTGGCCCCTCGGCCTGGTATTCCAACATTTCTTTTACGGTTTCGTAATTCACATCGAACTTATGAAGAATCTGCGTAGCCAGGTTATCACCATCGCGAAGGATGGACAACAACAGATGTTCTGTGCCGATCAGTTGTGCTTTGAAAATCTTAGCTTCCAGGTATGTGATCTTCAACACTTTCTCTGAAGCTTTCGTTAGCGGAATGTTTGCCAGGTTTTTTACTTCATGTGTAGCTGTTCCTTTCGAAATTTTTTCTACTTCTGAACGCAATTCATCGAGGGGTACTCCCAATTTTTTTAAAACACCAACCGCCACACCTTCTCCTTCGCGGATAAGCCCCAGCAATAAGTGTTCGGCACCTATATAATCATGGCCCAGGCGAAGTGCTTCTTCGCGACTTAGGGAAATCACTTCTTTAACACGGTTAGAAAATTTTGCTTCCATAAAAATGGGAGTAGAATTAGTGTAAATGTAAACTTTTAACGGATTATTTTGACCTGTCTTATGGTAAGAATTTAAACGCTTGCCGTTTACAATTTGTTCAATGGGGTTTTGCCGATGACCGTATAACTTTTAAGGAGTTCGGTCCTTCACAAAACACCAGGTCAAGTAAGCTCAGGTCTTCTGCAAACTTGTTGCCAAATACCTGTTGGTAAGGCACAGCTTGAAAGAAGGGAGCCAATAGTTCGGGTTTTTTGGCATGAATGACATTTCGGAGATCAAGGGTGCCTTCGGAAGGCTTTTTTTCATACGACATACTTTCCTGAAGCGTGACATCCATTTTCAACCACTTGAGACAGATTGTCAGAATTTCGAAATTCAGATCGTATAAAAATGGATGTTGGCGGAATAAAATTTTGTGCAGGTCATCAGCATAGTATTCAAAGAACGGTGAACTCCTGTAGGCCGACTCGATGGTTCGCCAATGGTTATTAAGCCATTTTTGAGAGTAGTCGATCCGGATTTCGCTGATCAATACCTTTCCGTGCTTGGAAGTGAGCGGGAGGATTAACCTTTCTACACCCTGGGCAGTAAGTATATGGCAGCGATTTCGGTAGGTTTGTTTTTCAAAGTGCTCGTGTTTTTCAATAACAATTTTTTCAGCAGAGCAAATCGCAGAGAAATAGGGGATGGACGGAAGGTAATGGAGTTCGATGAGGATGTTCATAAATTAACTTCACCGAGTCCGTTTCTGATAACAACTAACTTGTCACCCGTACAATCCACTACCGTAGACGGAACATTTCCACCAATACCTCCGTCAATCACCAGATCAACCCGGTTTTTAAAGTCTTCATAAATTTCTTCCGGGTCGGTTGTGTATTCCACAATGTGATCGTCATCCTTGATGGAAGAAGTGATGATGGGATTACCAAGGGTTTCTACCATAGCGCGCGTAATATTGTGATCGGGAATTCGAATCCCAACGGTTTTTTTGTTGACATCCAGAATTTTCGGAACGCGACTGCTAGATTCAAAAATAAAAGTGAACGGACCAGGCAAAGATCTTTTCAGTACTTTAAAAACAGGGGTATCGATCCGTTTAACATATTCTGCAATCTGGCTCAAGTCGTGGCAAATGAAAGAAAGATCCAGTTTATTCGGTTTGATATCAAGAATTCGGCAAAGTTGAACAATGGCCTTCTTATTCATTAGATCACAACCGATGCCATACACGGTATCGGTAGGATAAATAACAATACCACCCATTTTAAGAATTTCAATCACCCGGTTGATCTTTCGCATCTCCGGATTTTGTGGATGGATTTTTAAAAACTCTGCAGGCATGATACGAAGGTAATGGTTAGTACGAACTGTTAACAAATTTGTAAATTTGAACTTATTCAAAATTGTATGATCAAAGGCCTGGGAAAGCTTATTGTTTTTTTACTTGCATCCATCTTGCTAATCAGTTTCACTTTTTACGGTTACCAGATTTGCTATGTGCCAAACATCCTGGTAGGAAAAGTAGATCGGATTCTCATCATCCCAAATGATGCGACTTTCAAAACGGTGCAAAAAGAACTGCACGAAGGAGAATATGTGCAGGATTTAATCTCTTTCAGTTTTTTGGCCAAGTTGATGGATTACGATGAAAATGTAAAACCGGGCAGGTATACACTCCATGCCAATATGAGTAACCTGGAAGCGATTCGCTTTTTGCGAGCAGGATTACAGGAGCCTGTAAAAATTACGTTTAATAATGTTCGGTTAATTCCCGATCTGAGTAAGAAGATCACACGGAATCTGGGCATGACTCCGGAAGAGTTTGAAGCCGGGCTGGTAAAATTTGCAATGGATAGTAACGATGGGTTTAACAAGGATAATGTGCTTTGCATGTTTATCCCCAACACCTACGAAGTGTATTACAATGTAAGCGTTGAAACATTGATTGATAAAATGCACACGGAATTTGAAAAATTCTGGACGGACGAGAAGAAGGAAAAAGCCAGGCAGTTGGGACTTTCGCCAATCGAAGTTTCTATCTTGGCCTCCATTGTTCAGGCAGAAACCGTAAAGCAAGATGAAGCCTCGAAAATTGCGGGGCTCTATCTCAATAGAATTAAGAAAGGAATTCCGTTACAGGCCGACCCTACCCTGGTTTTTGCCGTTGGCGATTTTACGCTGAAGCGTGTATTAAACGAGCATAAGGAAGTTGAGTCGCCATATAACACCTATAAAAATAGCGGATTGCCCCCCGGTCCGATTAACATGCCTGAAGTTTTTGCGCTAAACGCAGTGCTCGACTATTTTCCGAGTGACTATATTTATATGTGCGCCAAGGAGGATTTTTCAGGAAGGCACAATTTCACAGCCTCCTATTCACAACATATGCGCAACGCTACCCGGTACCAGAACGCACTTACCATTGAGCAGCGTAAGGGCAGGGCCATGCGTAAAAATAATCCAGTAAATTAAGGGTTGATGTATCAGTCTCAAACTTCTGTTCGGGTACGGTATGGTGAAACAGACCAGATGGCGTATGTGTATTATGGTAACTACGCCATGTACTATGAAGTAGCACGTGTTGAAAGCTTGCGTCAGCTTGGTGTTACCTATAAAGAACTTGAAGAGAATGGCGTCATGATGCCGGTACTCGAAAATCATTCAAAATTTCTGGCTCCCGGCAGGTACGATGAGTTGTTGCGTATCGTTGTTACGATGCGCGAGATGCCTACCGTTCGAATAAAGTTTGAGTATGAAATTTTCAATGAACAAAATAAATTGATCAATAGAGGCGAAACACTTCTTGCTTTTGTTGATAAGAAAACCGGCCGCCCCTGTCGGCCGCCAGAAGTAATGATGAACGTGTTGGCCCCCTTTTTTAAAGATGAAGTTTAAGTACAAGCGATATTTTTTTAAATGGACGCCCGGGTTGCTGATCATCATTTGGATGAGGCAAATCAAGTTTAAAAAGTGGGATAATGTTTCGTTATATAAAATCATCAAGCTTTTTATCAGGGATCTGACCCAGAATGAAATTTTAATTCGCGCCAATGGAGTGGCCTTCAGTTTTATCCTGGCCATATTTCCGGCTATCATTTTTTTGTTTACCCTTATTCCCTATGTCACTCAATACATCCCCGAAGTAAACACACAAAGCATCATGGAGTTTATGTCGGGCATCATGCCGGCCAGTATGTATGACGTGGTGTCCTCTACGATTCAGGATATTGTTAGTAATCAAAGGGGCGGACTGCTCACCCTGGGTTTTGTATTTGCCTTGTATATGGCAACCAACGGAATGATGTCATTAATGAATGCGTTTAATGCCTGCTATAAAACAAATGATAAACGTGGTGGACTGAAGACAAGACTTATCGCTACAGGGCTCACCATTCACCTGGCTTTTGTGTTGGTGCTGGCCGTTGTTCTTTTGGTGGTGGGCCAATTTGTGCTGGATTATATACTGTTAAATTTAAGTGAGCTTGAAGCGCTGAAAGGCATTGATAAATTTACCGTGTACCTCTTATTTGCGCTTCGGTTTATTGTGGTTTTTATTGTCTTCTTTCTGGCCGTTTCCACCATTTACTATTTTGGCCCGGCCATTCATTATAACTGGAGGTTTTTTTCCATCGGATCGTTTTTGGCAACGATTTTCATCCTGGCTGTTTCCTACGGATTTTCGTATTACATCACCAACTTCGGAACATATAATAAAGTGTACGGCTCCATTGGGGTATTAATTGCGTTAATGGTTTGGGTGCAGTTAGTAACCGTTGTTTTATTAGTAGGGTATGAAGTGAATGCCAGTATTCACGATGCCGCGCGCATGCAGGCGATTTGGCATGGGAGGAGATTTAAGAATAGCGAATTATTGTAGGCGGTTCAGTTGAATTTTAGCAATGAGGTTTGGAACAAGCTATCTATTATGTATGGCTCTAAAAAGAGGCCAAGAAGTGCGGAATATCTTCTATAAGTTTTTTGGGTTGTGTCATTTCTCTTTCAATGTTTCTTCAATACCTCTTTTCAGTTCACTCAACAAACTTCCGGCATATTCTAATGTCCAATCATTTTTCTGAGCCCATTGTTTGGCCATGGGTGATTCAGCAGGGTTCATACTGTTCTTTTCGAGAATGGAAAGAATGCGTTCTTTGAGTTTGTCGGAGTGTTGCAAAATTGCAGCGGCTTTTCTTCCTAATACTCTGGCAGCTACCTGTAGTTCATTTAGGTCTCCTTCCGGAAATGCATCGAAGTGATTTTCAATGATGTCATCAAATTCAAGATCGAAGTACTTTGTGATGATATACAGAATGTCGAAAGGATCATTGTCGCGCTCTTCGGGTCTGTCGCTCCACGCTACCAGTTTAAGAATGACCATGCCATGCAGTGGAGGTATGTGAGCAATTTTCTCTTCGATAAAAATATCTTTTGATTGAGCTAATACTTCTTTGAAACCCAATACATGTAGGTCGGAATAACGCTCGTTAAAATTTATCGTGTCGTTTTCTTCTACTTCCCCGAAAGGAAGTAAGTCAATGACTATTTTATACTCCGGGTGGTAGAATGTCCACGGAGCTTCCACCTTATTAAATCCTTTACTTTCCAAACTTTCTGCCACTTCATCAAATGTATTCATTGATGAAATCATGATAGCGAAATCAATGTCTTTGGTACCTCGGCTGGGCTTATGTCCTTTCTCCAGTAGCTCCAGTGCGATAGCATTTACGCCTACCAGGTAATACGGAATGTTTCGTTCGGATAGCACGGTATCGATTATCCGAAACACCTCCTCGAAGTAGGGGATGGTAAGATCTTTATAGGTTTGGCCGGATGTATTCATCGTAAATCTTTTGTGCTGTTTCGCGGCAGCGTTTCTCGTTTGTATTCATCAGGTCAGCATAGACCAATAAAACCGGCACTGTAGTTTCATCAAGCTCCTCTTTCAGCCAGAATTTTTTGAATGCTTTTATATTTCCATTCTCATCAGGAATGAGTTTGTAGTTTTTAATAAGGTCATTCCGGGTTTCTTCTGTATAAAGCGTTAGCTCATCTGGCCGGAGGTAGTTTGTTAGTAGATCGCCAGCAGGTTCACCGCCCCATCTTGTTTTCTGCAGATTGAAATTGAGGTTTTGCCAGGTCAGGTTTTGATTGGCCAATCGAAAAGTTCCTAGTTTTAGTGTGGGTTTTAAGTTGTACTCATAGGCTTCCACCCATTTCTTTATCAGTTCTTCTTTGTTGGTTAGTACAATTTCGTTTTTCGTTTGCTGCAGAATAAAGCCTTCCTGCTTTAGACCCTGGATAATGTTGGTAACATTGCCAACTGCGGTTTGGGTTTGTTCTGCAATCTGCCGGTACGGTTGGTTCACCAGTGTTTTGTCCAGCAGAAATTCAAAGAGGACTTTCAATCCTGTTTTGGTAAAGGCACGGTTCCGGTTGTCTTGCTCGGTAGGAAGGGGCGGGTTGGTATCAATAAGAAACCATTTCTGGTCTCTCTTTAAGTAGAAGTTACCGTTGGCTTCCAGGTAGGCCACATTGTGCTGGCGAAGTTGCTCCTTAATTTTCGGAAAGAGGCGAGCAACCACCAAAAGGAAGGGAGCGAAGCGATCGTTATAGTCCAGGATTTGGGGAATGAGGTGATTGCGGAGCTCGGTTTTGATTTCCGTGTTGAACTGTAGGCGCTCGTTGTTGAGTGTAAGCGTAAGCTGCCCATCAAGCTCTTTTGGCCCGTTTTGCATCCATTTTCCCATAATTTGGGTTTCCTTTTCAAGGTTTTCCAGCGCTTTTTCTATGATTTCAGGCTCCCTCATGTTCACAAATAATTAGTGTACACGTAAACGTGAACATTCAAAAATAGTGAACAAAAGGTTCTTTACCAAGTCATACCACCTTATTTCTCCATTCGTCCATCGGCAGGAAGTATTGCACCCCTTTTGACGCGGAGATATAGGCATACGTATCCGGGATCTTCTGATCCTGATCGAAGTATTTGGAATAACGTGTTTCAATATGAGTAAGAAGGTTCTCGAAGGATTGGAGTAAAACCGTACATAGGTTAAGCCTGGTTGACCCTGCTGATTTTGCCGTTGGATATATAGACTCTTGCTTGTCGATGGTGGTGGCAACTTTGTCGGCTAACCTGATAATGTGTGCCTGGTGGTGCTGAACGAAGAGTTCGAAGCGGCTTTCATCCTCCACCTCAAAGAGATGGGTTACAAAGCTTTTCTTAATTCGCGCTACTTCATCCTCGATGAAGAGTCTTTTTTTTGAATAATCCGGGATGGTGGCATTGGAGGATAACTTGGTACTTTTTCGACATTCCTTTTTTATGAATTCATCAAGGAACTCAAGTTCAAACTTCATTCAAGTAGTAATTAGTAGGTTCAGCGTAAACGAGCGCAATCGTTTGAAAGATAGTAAAAACAATCATTATCCATCAAATTGAATGTCGTGCAGCTTTACCAGAGAAAATTATCTCAGGTACCTGTTTCGATTTTTTTGCTCTTTGAAATGGTGAATTTTGCCCTGAGCATGCTCATGTCCTGACTAACTTTTAAATCAAGAATCTTAGCATAGTGCTGTGTTGTTTTTAAGTTCTTATGACCCAATAGTTTACTCACTGTTTCAATGGGCACTCCATTGGTTAACGTTACTGTAGTTGCGAAGGTATGTCTCGCAGTGTGCATAGTCATTTTATTTGTGATATCGCAGGCGTCCGCGATTTCTTTTAAATAGGTATTCATTTTCTGGTTGCTTAGTACCGGAAGCAAAAGACCTTGGTTGATGCATTGCGGGTGATCTTTATAACGCTCCAGAATTTCCTGGGCAGGTGGCAACAATGGAAGGCGCGTTGCTGACTCGGTTTTCTGACGATGAGAGAAGATCCACTTCTTGCCATCAATGCCGGTAGCAATTTCAGACCTGCTCAACTTCTTTACATCGGCATAAGCCAAACCGGTGTAGCAACAGAAGAGAAAAATATCACGTACCTGGTTGGTGCGTGCGGCAACAAATGATTTTGCACTGATTCTCTCTAACTCTACTTGGGATAGGTAAGGGCGCTCAACTTCCCGCTTGGTCATTTTATAACCCAGGAATGGATTGCGAGGTAGCCATCCATTCTTCAAACAGATGTTCACGATCTTTTTGAAGTTGGAAAGATACTTCATGGAGGTATTATGATCACACTTGCGGACGGACTTGAGCCAGAATTCGTAATCGGTGATAAACTCAAAATTGAGGTCATTAATGTTCATATCATCAACATTGTACTTCCACTTGATAAATTCTTTCGTGTGCTTCTTTGAGGTAGTGTAGCGCTCGAACGTGAGTGGTGAAAACTCCTGACCGATCAGTTCTTTCATTTGTTTATTATGATGCTCAAAGATTTCAAGGAGCATCCGGGGCCGTTCGGTTACTATACCGAACCATTTATGCTTAAGTGTTTCCACTGATAAAGATTTGGCCTCGTTTAAGATTTCCCGCTGATGGTCATAAACTTTGACTTTGAATGCATCAAGTAAAGAGTTGATTTGCCTGGCTTCTTCATGGTTGCCTTTCATTCTGCCAGCTTGTGGTGACCATTGCTCAATTTTTACATATCGTTTCGTACTGATTTCAAATCGGCCTCCATCAATGGTCACGCGCATGTAGATGGGTACCAGGCCTTCAGTTGTTGTTTTAGTTTTCTTCGCATAGAAGAGGATGTTCATTGAAGCGCTCATCGTTCCTAGATTTTAGTTTTAAAACTCAGTTATCGACAAGCTGTAATCAAGATGTTCATTTAATGAACCAGTTGATTTCAGCTTGTTTTGACCGATTCGGTGACCCGACTTTGAAAATTTTTCGGGTCACCGCTTGGGTCACCTAGGGATTGAGATTTTTTAAATAAAATGGAGAGGTGTAAAAGAAAAAAGCCTCGAATTCATAAGGAATTCGAGGCTTTAGTTCAGATTGAAAATGTAATCGCAGAGGAGGAGGGTGTGATTTTCACTTCACAACAATCTCACTATTAATTCTTTATTAGCTTCTCAATGTTACGGTTACCGCTTGGTTACGATACCCAAAATCAAAACGGATTCGACAATCCGCTTGATATGATCAAACATACAAAAAGCGAACCGAATTCTGAAATTCAAAATTCAATTCGCTTCAAACAAACCTTGTGAGTTGGTGATTATAGGATATGCACTTGGCTACCTTTAGCCGGGTGGTAGGAAGGTTCGTATTTCACGTAATTAAGGGAAGCAAGGTCAGCAATCACCTTGTGATAGGTGGTTGTTGATTTAATTCGGGCTGCGGCCATCAATCCTTTTCGGGAAACATTAAACGGATCATTCAGCCCGTTTCTGATCCAGACTGCTACCAGGGCAGTACAAACTCCGATGTGAGTTGTCGTAAGATTTCTGTCGGAGGTGATGCGCTGTAGGAAACTGTTTAGTCTTTCAACGTTGTTCATTGTCCTTCAGCAGTTTCGCTATTTCGTTGTAATCGTAGAAGATAATGCCACCCACCTTGCTAAAGGAAAGCGACCCATTCATCCTTAGGTTTTGCAATGTTCCCGTTGAAATCCCTAGGAGCTTTTTTACTTCGGATGACTTCAACCATTTCTTTGTAGGAGTAGAAGTTGTTTCTCCCAAGAGATTCTTTAATTCCTGAATAAGGTTGTTTTTAAATATCTCCAGATCACCGACTGTAAGTAGTTGATCCCGATTAATTCGTTGTTTGTATTCTTCCCCGCTTTTCATGCTCACAGTTTCTATAGTGTATTAAAACTTAAATTATTAGCTGCCAAGTCATCATGGCCTTGCTTATAAACAGGCACGCACTTGATCCAGTATTTAGTACCGGTTTGTTCGTCACCGGTTATGTTGTTGTTAATCCAGGTTTGCAGACTGCTCAGATTTGCATGTATAGCCCAACTGCTTGAGGTATCAAGCCGGCTTTTATAAGTCACACCTGAAAGCTCATTCGTAAAGTCATGGGAAAGCGTGTTTATTTTCCCTCGAAGAATAAACATATCCCGGTCATGGTAGTGATTATAGTTTTCGTGATCGTCCCAATCTCCGGAAAAGAAGAATTGCAGTGTTCTTTTCTTAAGATTCAATCCGATCAACACGTCAGCCAAATCCTCGACTCTGACCAGATCTCCATCTGAGATCAGGGCATTCAACTCACCAATCGTGTCAATATCCTCCCGCTTCAGAAATGAAAAACCTTGAATGAGACTGTAAAGCTTTTCAAGGGTATTGCCATTCACGGGAACATTACCTTTGATCCCATTCACGGCATTGGTTAGGTCTTCCGTCCTGATCAGGTCTGCATCCTGAACAATAGCATTCAGTTCAGCTAAATGATCGATGTCTTCACGTTTGAGATATGTCAAACCCTGGACAATGTTATATAGCTTTTCTAACGAATTTGCTACAACCGGAACGTTCCCCTTTAAAGCATTAATGGCAGACATGATATCGTCTGCATTCATAAGTACTGCGTCAGTCAGAAAAGAGTTGAGCTTCTCCAGCGTGTCAATTTCAGTTGGCGTGATGCCATCTCCGCTACTGGAAACCTTCAGGTAGATACTATAGAGTAGCTCTTCACTTACTGATCGAAAAGGTGGTCTAGGAGCGTTCATAGACTTTTGGTGTAAAAATCCACCCTAGCGCCAGAGCTGCGAATATTGTCGTAGCAGTCACCACACGCTTCAATGTAATCCGCCTAAGTGATCTGAAATCAATCAACGTATAGCTGAATTGATTTCCATGAAGTTTTGCGTGAAGCTTGCAGAGTTGCATAAAAGCATAGAAGTCATCCGCATCCTTGAACACCTGGCATCCGGCAGAATACTGATCGATGAGTTTTGTCGAGCCTGTACTTTCAGCTCTATGAATGTTGATACCGAAATTTCCAGCCTCCTTTGTACCATTGTTGAAGTCCAGAATGGCATCTCTGTCATAGTCCCTGATAACGGTCACCGGTTTCACCTGGACGAGGGCTTCATACTTTCCGCGATGAAGTCCTATCGAATAAGCATTCCGGTTCTGACCTTGTGCAAGTATTGCTGTGCCTTGCGGATATGTGGGATTGTTCAGCCAGAATGTTCCTGGGTCAGTAGTAGCCGGGAAGATATGGTAATTCCACTTTCCATCCGGCTTGGTGTAAAACACGTGTATCTCGTCATCAAAGCTATTTGAGTTTACATTCTTGCTTCGCAACCCGACAATGTTTAGCTGATACGGTTTCGTATATAGGGTGAAGCTGAATTCTTTCAATATTTCTTTGACGCGAGATAGCATGTGTTTTTACTTTAGAGTTTCACTTTTCCTAGGCTGCCTTGTATAGGAATGAATTGACGCGATTCATCCATCCGTCATAAAAGACAACCTGATCGGGTCTTCTTTTGATGATGTTGTTGAGGAAAACCTTACGCTCGATCTTGAGCAGATTAAACAAGCGTTCCTGATCTATGCAGTTGATGGCATTGAGCGTTTGCACACCAACAATTCCATCCACGTCCGCATTAACCATACGCTGAACAATCTTCGCTACTGTCTTCCTTCCAGAGTTGTAACCCCAATCGACAATGAACTGAGCAACGGATTCATTCAGGATGAAGTCTGCCTGGAAGTAATCCCAAAAGATTTTCTTGGCGATCCACTTTGCATCTACTTCACTGAGTTTCTTGATGTCTTCTGCATCAATATCTCCGTCACCATCTTTGTCGTGGCCATGTTCCTTCCATACGGAAAGAATGACTCCGTACTTTGTTGGGCCTCCTTTGTCCAATGGATGATTCACATACCCTCCCTCTAATCGCAGGAGCTTGCCCACGAAATTTTCAAACTTTGCCATTGTTATTGATTTGTTTAAGTGTACTTGACGTCCTGAGTAGGAACTTTAAGAATGCTGTTATCAATTGACTTGAACCAAGTCATTCCATTCGTTACCTCGAGCTCGTCTCCGAGTATCGTATTCCTGCGCACGGGTATCCGGTTATTTTGTGCGTCCGTCACTACGGTTTCCCGGATGGTGATGAGGTCTTTATAGAGCCTGATCCCCTGCAAGCTCCACGTGCCGGTGCTGCTCACCTTTAAACCCATGCGCAGGAATTCATTTCTTATCTGCGTCTTTGCTGCCTCGTTACTTTTGAAAGCATAGTCCAGTAGGTCAGTGACAATTGTTCTGGCAATGAAACTTTGCTTTTTGTAGTAGTCGTTTACCGATGAGTAATCTGAGGCCGTTTTGAATTGCTTTAACACACTCATGACTTGCTCCAGATTTTTCGATTGTGCTCCGGTATAGAGGCTACTTGCCAATGCCGCTGGATTGAATATCAACGTGAGTGATCCACTTGGAGCCCCTGTAATTTTACTGAATAGTGTCTCATCAACTACTTCTGCGTACCCTGCTGACTTCAATGCTCCGGCAGTTTGTGGACCAAATTGACTATCAATGGAAATACCGGGCGAGGTCTTCGATAATGCCTGCTGAAGCATGGTGACACGCGAACCTCTGCTTCCTCTTTTCAGAGGAAAATTGTCACTTGCCGTGGAGAGCATACGAGAAGTAAAGGACGCATACGAAGTAGGCAGTGTATTGTTGATGATGATCGTGTCTGAATTAGCTTCCGATGGTATTTGATTTTGCTCCATCGTTTTCTTCTTCTTCATCCGGTCATACACCAGGTATCCACCTCCTCCAAGTGCAGCTAACGCAAGAGCATAGATGAAAACCTTTGCGGGCTTTACACCCTTCTTTTTTCCCTGCGCAGCCTTCTTAGAAGTTGCCGCCTTCTTTGACTGTGGCTTTTTTGCTTTCGCTTTCTTCTTTCCCTTCGATGCCTTCTTAGTCATTACTTCTTTGCATTTAAAACTCTTATCAGCTCGTTGTATTCGTCACTGCTCAACTCGTCTTCCAGATCGGCATTCAGACTTCTACCGTAGAGGTTGGCATACTCCTTCTGTACCTTTGCGTACATGCTTTTGGATGGCATTTCATTGAATACCTGAATCACCATTTTTTCATTCGTTCCCCAACCTGCGTAATTGTCATTATCAAAAGCCATTTTCAATTGCTTTGCAAAAGTTGCTGGATCACCCACTTCAAGACTATGCTTCTGCGATATGTTCGCTCTGGTCTTTTTATAAAAGTGACGCGCCAGAAAAAACAATCCGGTAGCAGTGCCAAGACCAAGTGTCGAGTAGATCACTACGGTCTTAAGGTTTTGAATCTTCTGTGCGTCTGCATTCATGCGTTACCTTTCCATTTTCTTTTTTAAAGACCCAGAGCTTTCTTGGCAATGGATGTCTTCATCGGATCATTCTTCACCACATCGGCAAGCTTGGCGATTTCGCGTGCCTTTAACTTCTGCATCAAGGTCGATGCTGCTGACAGTTTTACTTCTGCCTCACCTTGCGTTTGCGCCTCAATGCTCACTTCAAAACTGTACTTGTTCATAGATTATGATTGTTTAATGTTTACATGATTCATGATCAGGTCGATCTTACTCTTATCATCGGCAAGGGTTTGAAGGATATGAAGCACCCGCTCGAATTCCTCCTTGCTGAATTGTGACTTAAGCTGATTGACAAACTGAATGGCCGCCTGTTCATCTTCGCTCAGAGAAGTAGAGGAAGACACCTTTGGCTTAAAGCTCACTTCGGATTCGGGCGTTTGCTCCTCGTTTGCTTCATCATTGCTTGACTGCAATAGACCTGCAAGTGCCTCGCCACCTGGGAAGGCGGACATGAGTTTGGGATTTCGCTTGATGAAACTCTCCACCAGACTTGACCCTACATCACCTAAGAAACTGTTCAAAGGAGATTGCTTCATTTCAAGCCGGGCATTTTGCTTCTCCAACTCATCCACCTCGCTCTCCAGGTCGGCTATGTGTTGTTGCAACTTTTTGTTTTCGTCCTTGAGTTCATCGTACTCCTTTTCACGGAGCTTGCGCTGCACTTCTTCGTCTACGATGTTCTTTACATCCATGCCGGACAACCCTTCTTTTTGTGGTTCTCCGAAATAGAAGATTCGTTTTTCGTTATTGTTGCTACTGCCTGTAAATAGCAGCACTTCAATAGAGCGTGTGTCCGCAGTCACGAAGTTTTCAAACATGGTGAACATATCGGGGTCACTCGTTCTGCGAACTGCCTTAAAACCGTCTACCAGAATTTCAAAGTCAATGGGTTGCCCCTTGTCGTGGTAGAGTCGCAGGTATTGCAAAAGGTTGTCAATCTTTTTCTGTTCGTATTTTTCTTTATTCGGTAGTGCCATAATTTTCAATTCACAATGATTGCTTGTATAAATTTTATTCTTCGCTTTGCACTTCCCGGATTCGTAATCTTGATTTCGCCCCGGTGAATGTGAATGCTCTCTGGTATAGGGTCGTCAGTCGAGTCGTACATTCCATAGTCAGAGTCAACCACAAGCCCTGGAGGTTCGTCAATGATGAAGAACATTTCATTGTAAGCGGGGATGGCTATTGTAGTACCAGCCTCGATGATAAAATCCCTGTGACGGAGATGGTACTTCGAGTACCCTTGCTGTTTTAATCGCAAAGGCGCAAACTCCAAAATGAATTGCTCGGTCATAAGTGTATCTCCACTGGTTCCAGAAAATCTCTCCTCTCACTCTTGTCTTGTTCTATCCCTTCATCCGCAGTTACTTCCTCAAGCTCTTCAGCCGTCTCACATTCCACATAGACCGTGATCACGAATGGATTGTCAAACGTCTCACCCTTGAACCAGGCATTGATAATGGACGTGTCGCCTTCAACATGCACGGGTTTTATCTTCGGTACATTTCCGGTAACCCAGACTTTGTCACTATCGAACTGTGAGTCTTCAACCTTGCTCAATGCTTCGTCCGAAAACTCGATTCCTTCTTCCTGGACTTGCGCCACATAGAAGACATCCATTTTGTCATTGGCCTGAAAGCTTACGGTCCCGGTTCCCATTTTGCAGAAGTTGTTACGGCAATGCCTGTTACTTTTTTCACATTAGCCGGAAGCCTGATTTCGAATGGCTTGAACCGCTCAAGCTTATCGATCTCCAGTTTGGCAATGATGATTCTCCTTTTGGTCTTCGTGATTATCATTACTTCATTTCACATAGAAGGCTTACGATAACTTTGTAGGCTGCAAAAGGAGCGTTGGGATTGGCAGTGTCCTTGTATTGGATTTTCAGTTCACCGTTTCCGGCTATTACTCCATTACCTAAAGACTTGTATTTGTTATCCGGAGCCACCGCCATTCCACTCATAAACATTTTGCTCTCGAAGTCTTCAGGGAAAAGTTCTTCTCCCGAAAGCTCAACTCGTTGAGAGCCTCGGTAGAACAAGAGGTTCGGTCTGTCAGAACTCATCATAATGCCGCGCACCACTTTCACGTTCTTATCCAGGTCAAACTTCTTGTTCACCGGTTGCCCCTCCGCGTCCACCAGGAAGGTGTAGATTTTGTCTACCCAACGCTTCTCCATGACCTACTAAGGAATAGTTGCTGTTCCTTCAAGACCTACATACAGGACTGAGTTTGCATCAAGTCCTTTGATGGTTCCGAGTTCAATCTCAAACTCGATGTCCACATCGTCATGGATCAGACGGGGGTTCGCGAGCTTGTAAAAACTCTTTGGAACCATGTCAAACTGTGTGGTTACAAACTTCCTGTTGGAAGTATCGCTCACCAATTGCTTTTTGTTAGCCTTGAGCTTGAACTCTCCGTTCGCCAATGCACCAACATTCTCGATGGTATCAAACTTGGTGGTCTTGATGTCATCAATGTCAAGCGATGTAGCAACACCGTGCAGAAGGTAAATTCCTGACACAAGCAAAGCCATGTTCTTGGGAAGCTTCGCGTTGCTGATGTTACGAAGGTTCACTTCCTTCACATCCTGACTCTCAAACATCTTGATGGTCTTTGCACCTTTGATCGGCTTGATCGTATAGATCAGTTGATCGGCCAAACGCAACTTGCCCTGGAGCAATTGTTCTTTGATGTGTTTGGGCAGCTCTACAAAAAACTTCTCAAACTCAGCGCGAGATCCTTGTGAAGGAATATGTCGCTTCACGATCTTGCTCATCGCCTTTGCCCGTTGCACGGGGTTCAGCGCATTCAGATACCCCAACAACTCGGTATCCATCTCTCCATTCAGACCCAACAACTCCGTTGGGTTTGTGTACTCACTCTCCATGAGTTGTCCTAATGCTCCCAGCATAATTTTACTTTGTGTTTAATTGTTACTCTTTGATTTAAAACTCCCGCTCTGTTTCCTCCACGGCATTCATTCCTCCGTTCATCGCTGCGATCTGTTCCTGGATGCGGTCAATGGCCGACATATCCAGTTCTTTAGTATCGTTGTATGGATTCACGAAATAGGTTACTTGCTCTTCGCTGTTCTCACCTGCAAGTCCGGCAGTCGCAGTAGGTTCCGCTGCTTTACTGATGTAGAGCTTCTCTGAGAAATTCTTGAAGAATGTTCCTACACGATCCTTTGCCTGTTCAGCAATTTGTTTGATGTCAAAACCATCCACACCCTGCACGGTAGTCTTGCTTTGATTCTGAAAACCGTTGCTCAACGTGAGGCCAAGACCTGCTGCGATGATGTATGGGTTCTGTTTATGGAATCCGATAAGGGTTACCGGGATGCCCGCAAGTAGCGAGTGTTTTCCCAACGCTGCACCTGCGCCACCCGCTGCGATTGCAGCCAGTAACACAAGTCCGCCCTTTGTTACTGTTTGTGCTATTGGATGCTCCATCACCGGTGCATCTCCAAAGAGCGCGTGTCCCTGACTCTGCTTTTTGTTTTTATTCTTTTTTGCCTTTGCCATGTTATAGTAGGTTTTGAGCTTTCACTTTGTTTTTCTTTCCGTCAGATTTCTTTGTGTCCTTTCGTTTCTTCTTTTTTGGAGTAACACCATTTAGTCCGTTCGTTGCCGATCCGCTTCGCATCGCTCTCATGAGCAAGTATCCTCCTGTGATCACACCGCCTGCAACGAGTAGTGACTTACCTGGATTTTCCTTTACCCATGTCGTAGTCTTCTGAATGAAGCCAGTTTTCGCTGGAGTATCCTGAGTCTGTACAACATCGCCTGGTGTTGTACTTTCACCTGGTACAAGCATAGCTCCGCTGGAGGCAGATTCATTTGATAGTACAGGCTGAGTAGCCTGAGAAGTATTGGTATAATTCTGTGTCGTTTCATTTTTGTTGATCGTTGCAGGCGCAGTTGTCACCGGTGCTTTAGGCGCAGGAGCAAATGATCGGGCTGCGGCCACAAGTGGCTTCGAAGCCGTAACTGCCGAAGTAACTTTTGAGATTAGCGAAGAGCCAGGTTGTGCTGTCTGCGCAGGTTCGGAGTAATCATCTCTCACTTCGTCTTCGCTCTCAGATATATCGGGGGCTGAAGCTGCGCTTCCTGCGTTATCCGTCTCACTCTGAAAAGCTTTCTCCTCACTTCCTCCTTTGTTGAATAATCCTTTAACCTGTTTGAGTGCCCCGGCTATTGCTGCCACTGCCGATGTTGCCGCAGCTATCGCGGTAGCGCCTACTACACCCAATCCCTCAAGGTCATCATCATCTCCATGAATGATGTTGTACTCTTCCTGATCAGCATAAACTTCATCCAAGCCTTCAAGACCACTGAGCGGTACTTTTTTGTCCTTGTTACCTTTCCCTTTAAGAATAGCTTTCTTAAGGTTGTCCTTCTTACCTCCGGCTTGCCAATAGACAGTCTCCGCTCTGTCCTTTACTTTTCGGAGCTTATTCAACTCACTAAGGTTTATTCCTTTGGCCTTAGCCTCGGAGTCAGTCAAGTAACCGTACCGTAATCTTCCTGCGACATTCAGGAGGTTGACCTTCATTGCCAACAGAAAACCATTGCGCAAAAGAATTGTCGCAGGGTTTGCATATCGGTTGAGAAAGCGGATTCCATCGCCAACCTTGTCACCAACTTTCTTCGCTACCTTCTTGATGCCTTGCCCAATCTTTTTGAAAATGTTCCCCATCTCCTCATCATCATAGATTGATGCGAGGTCTGATAGATCAACATTGTCGTACTCCGCAAATTCGAGCGGCTCATCTTGTGTCCCTTCTTCTTCAAATCCGTCTAAATAATCCAGTCTCATATCGTAGTCTTTACATTCTAAATAAGGTTGTTCATCATCAAACCTGTCCTTCACACAATCAATCACGATGTACCAATCACGTTCATCTATGTAGTCCTCCAGGTGACCAGGCTTTGGCACGATTGGATACACATGCTGCCATCGTGGAACTTCCGGATACCGCTTCGGGTACTTGGTAATTCTTGCCAGGCAAGGAATGTTAAGAGAGCGGAGGATGGAGAGAATAAATACGGTGTAGCAGTCGCAGTCTACTCCCGTCTTCCTATCGCTCCATGCCCTTCTGGGACTTCGTACTTGTTCAACCCCTTCCTCGTCTCTTTTGTATTGAATATGCTGGTACACAAAGTGCCAGATGTTCGAGCACGTTTCTTCAAGCGTCCGCCCTTTCAATACTTTTGCAATCTTTTCTGTTTGCCACAACGTTTGTGGCAAAGCCTTGCGAATGAGCTTCAAAGTGTCTTCTACATTCGCACTCTTCTTTATCGTAGTGTCCTTGTCACCTGGGAGAGGAAAGAGATGATCGAACTCCCTTCCATCTTTCAACCTCCTCTTTCTGTCCGCTACCATACGCCTCTTCCTTTCTTCATCATCTCTCTCCGTTATGCGGGCTTCCCGCCACCCAAAGCGATATTGTCTGTTTTCGTGTAGGGTAAGCTGTCATTGATGGTTGTTATCGTATGCACAACCAGATTTAGCTTACCTGTTTCTCTGTACTCTTTTACCAATGCAGGAACCGTTGTTGCCAGACTCAGAAATCCAAGCTTGATTTTTATTGGATCAAGATTGACTTCGCTGAATTTTGGTATCGTCAGGTTTGTATCCTTTACCTGTGATGATGCTATTGTTTTGTTCGCATAGATCATCTTCACAAATGGATGCTTCACCTGGATGCTGCCACCACTTGGGTTCTTGAGTTTCACATTGATCGAAAGCTCAATCCCGCTAAGGCTCACGTTATGAATCGAAACTTTTGTATCCGATTCCAACTCGTTTGAAAGCCTGTTGAGTTTGAGCAGATAGCTGCCACCGAAATAGATGGCGGCTACTGCTCCAGCTCCGATCAATACGTGACTACTCTTGATCATGGCGCTTCTTCCTTCTCAGCTTAAGACCTCCCATTTTTTTCAGCTTGGCAAAATCTTTTACCTTGTCTTTGTGTTTCTGCCAAAGCGGACTGAGTACATCGCCCAATACTTTGAAAGCAAGACAGATGATACCACCCACAATTGCTTGCAGCGTATAGTCGAGCAGGAACATTAGATTTACATTTGACAGCAGGTTAAAGACTGCCCCGAAAAGAAAGGCAATCCCATTGCCCGTCCCGTTCTGATTTATTGCGCTATTCATGGGTCAAAGATGTAGCGACCCAGAAGTGAAGGTTAAGGATTGTAAACGGTAGTTAACGAGTGTGTACTTTTATTAAGGAATGTGAAAGGTTGTGAAGGATTGTAAATGATTTTGAACGAATGTTCCCCGTGAATCCTTTTTTATTTACTACCCACTACTAAATTAGGAAATCAAATATTCTGCAAATGCTTATAAAAAGCGGAACAACTAACAAAACGACTCTTTCACAATTTGATCTCTTGGGACAGGATGAGGTAGCTCTTTCGAAGGCATTTGCATTTCTATTGGGCTCAGATAAGGATTGTTACTTCGAGTTTTTAAAATTCTTGGGATTGAAACTAAAAAGAACGTCAGTCAACTTCCTTGAATCAGAAATTGGCACCGAACGGAGTAGAGAAGAGGGGAGAATAGACATTGAATTGCGACACAAAAATCATTATCAAGTTATTATTGAATGTAAGGTCAGGAAAAACAAGTTATCAAGGCAGAGAACTCAATACCTAACGGTTTTTGATAAGGCCTGCAATTGCAAAATCCGGTGTAATTGACCACCTGTATCCGGAGCAAATTGACCACCCCTAGTTGATGTCAAAATTGTGCTGCCAGTTTTAGTGTTTTAAAATTAGTTAATCTTCGTTTTCTTCTACGGTTTTT
>Ga0268299_1000965_pt1 | contig 65140 bp, 62 predicted proteins | sample NOBtaG_FD_193484 | JGI IMG/M metagenome (GOLD analysis project Ga0268299, IMG submission 193484) | Activated sludge microbial communities from bioreactor in Nijmegen, Gelderland, Netherland - NOB reactor | ecosystem: Engineered > Bioreactor > Aerobic > Activated sludge | place: Netherlands...
CGTCGGTGTCAGTGTGAATGGCACTTCGGGCGTATTGCTGGGTGTGCGCGAGGGGGCAACCGTCGGCGTCACTTCTGGTACACCCAGATTGCAAGCCGCCAGCGTAAACACAGCCAAGATTGTAACGAGCAGCCGTCGAGCAAGCATGATTCGTTCGCTCCCGTTTATAACTATTCTCATTATAAAGGGCGCAACGAGCGCTTGCGATATACGGTTGGCGGATGTTTGCCCTACGTAATCCCACTCTTACATTGCGAACAGATTTGCGGTATAATGAAACCATATTCAAACAAGTTATTAGAGGTTTGAATGATGAACGGGAGCGCAATTTTTACTCCGAGCAATCAATCGGTCTACATTGCCGAGTCGTCACTGGGCTACCACAAAATCGGCATCTCCAAGCACCCGGAGAAACGCGCCGAACAGCTCAGCATCCCCGGCGTTCTGGATATGCGCATCATCCACACCATCCCCAGCATGTTCGCCCGTAAATCGGAGCGCATCCTGCACGACACGCTGCGCGAATACAAAGTCAGCCCGGAATGGTTCAAACTGCCCGACGAACTTCTCAATATGTTATGTGAATTTCAAGGCGAACACGATTTGCTGACGTTTTGCGGGGCGTTTGCGGGGTAGAGAATGAGCTGTTTAGGTATTGGGCGCACGGCGGTGCGCCCCTACGACAAATCTTGATTTAGAAAAATCCACGCCGTCCGTAGCGTTCCTCTTTCCAGGGGTCGCCATCGTTATGATACCCGGCCTGCTCCCAGAAACCCGGCTTATCGTCGACGCTGAATTCCAGGCCGCGCAAAAATTTCGCACTTTTCCAGAAATAGCGCTTGGGGACAAGAGTCCGCACCGGGAAGCCGTGATCGGGTTCTAAAAATTTGCCGTCATACTTATAGGCCAGCAGCACGTCATCTTCCATCATCGCCTCGATGGGCAGATTAGTCGTGTAGCCGTGATCGCAATGGGCGATGACGTATCGGGCACTCGGTTTCACGCCAAACAGCTTGATAAAATCGGTGAATTTGATGCCTTCCCACTGGGTATCGAACTTGCTCCAGCGCGTAACACAGTGAATATCGCAGGTGATCGTCACCGTTGGCAGCGCTAAAAATTCGTCCCATGACCAGCGCATCTCTTTATCGACTTCGCCAAAGACGCGCATGTCCCAGGTAGCGGGGTCAAAACGCGCGTTAGGGCCATAGGTCAGGACGGGAAATTTTTGCGTGAGTGATTGACCGGGGGGCAGCCGCCCTTCACTTTTAACCTTTTCTTCTTCTTTACGCCGTCTTAGAAAATCCATCGTCGATTCCTTCTATCTCTCGCTCATATGCCAACAGATTATAGTCACGAATGCGTGCTAAATGTTACAAAAGGCTGTGAGTTTTATAAGAACAGCGCAAGAAGAGGCCGTATATCAACTGAAGGGATTCATGAGCAGTTCGACTTTTAACTTCATCAGGCCCAGGCTCATTTCGTCACCATCGCGTACCGGATAGGCGACCAGAGGCTTAAGACGTTCGCCATTCAGAAGCGTACCGTTGGCGCTGCCATTATCGACAGCAACGATACGATCTCCATCGAGCTTGAGCGTCAGATGAGTACGGGAAACGCCCATGTCCTCAGCATTATATGGCCCAAGATCAATATCCGGGAAGCTGTTGCCTTCGGGGACTTTGCGACCAATGACCATCGGGCCAGCGAGGTCGAAAATGACACGATTTTCCTTCTGCAAGATTCTCAGAGCGATTTTCCAGGGACGGGGCATCCCCATATCAATAGCGGTGATTTCTTGAGATGCTAATGCGCTGTCGTCGTCTAGATTGAGTTTGCGGGTATCGCCAGGCACTTTATTCGATCTCCTCAACTCGGTATAATGATACAATAAGATGAGATGATTCGGGATTATAGCTTGAGTATAACACGAGATAATCCAACTTGAAATTATTTAAAGAATTTGCTTAATAAAGATAATAAGTTTTTTATTGGTTTTTTACTGTTTAGAAAACGGTTTTGGACGACAGCTAAGTTGAATACTATAATCCGAATATGCAAATCTTTCAACAATCCCTAGGTGTGTAAATGGTTATGATTGCTCAACCTTCTGAAATGCTGCTGGTCAGTGCCAATACGCCGAACCTGACCACGCTGCTCAATCCCGAAGCTTATAATGTGCTGACCGTTAACGATCCGGGTCAGGCCATGCAAACCCTGCGCGATGGAGAATATGATCTGGTTGTGCTGGATGATACTTTATTCCAGGCTGAAATTGCGCGCGTGGTACGCGAAATCAAACGGCGCTTTCCCCTCGTCCCTGTGCTGGTCTTATCCGATAATACCGACACCGATTATCAATCTGAACTCGTAAAAGCGGGCGCAACCGATTTTCTGACCAACAGCCTTGTCAAAGAGGAGCTTCACCGCCGTCTCCGGCTGGTGTTGCAGCAGCGCCGTCAAAATCGCGCACTGGCGAAGCGCAATAACAATCTGCAAGCGCTGACCTCCTTAGCGCGCCGCCTCCACAGCGCCACCGATCCCAAATCGCTGATCGCCGACACCATCGACATGACCTGCCGAACTTTTAAGCTCTATGGCATGGCGATCATAATTCGCGAAGGCGACGTACTGCACGTTTACGCCGGACGCGACGGCTCAAATAAAAATGCGCTGCATGACAGCCTCATCCACGCGCACGAATATGATCCTTTTCGCCGCGTGATTGACACGGGTTTTGTCCAGACATTTCTGGATATTAAAACAGATGCTTATTTCACGCCGATTCCCGCGCTGCCGAAGATCGAATCCGCAATTATCGTTCCGCTCACCTATCCTGAATATACCTATGGCGCGCTGGCGGTCTTTGGAACCAGCAATCGCCCATTGGATCAGGAAGACCTGATTTTGTATGAGCTTTTTGCAGCGCAATTTACAACGGCGCTTCAGAACGCGCAGCATTATGAGGAGCAGGAACGCCGCGTTCTGGTGAGTTCACATTTGCTGAAGGCGTGGCAGCGCTTCGTTACGCTTGATAACCCACAGGATGTCATCACGAATTTGCGCGAACTGGTCGAGGATATTCCGGGCGTTAATCAAGCCCTGGCGTGGTTGTACGCGGGTGAAAATTCGGAAAGCGTGATTGTGGATTCGGCACAGCGCGAACTGAACGAAATTTTCACTGACCTTCACTCTAAGGGGTTGGTCGATAAGCTGTTTGAAGAACTGGACGACGGCCTCCAAGTCTCGCTGCAACTTCTGCGCGGTCAAAAAGACCCGCTGGGGCCGCTGTATCGGGGGCTGCGCGGTCAACAGTTGATGCTGTTTCCGATTATCGATGCGGCGCGTGTGGCAGGCGGCGTAATCGCCAGTCCTACCGGAAATGTTCAGTTCGGGCTGGAAGATGCCAACCTGATGAAAAGTTTGGCTCACGCGGCTGGGCAGGCGCTGGTGCGCAACACGCTGACAACTGTGATGGGCGAAAAAGGGGGTCGCCTGGAAGCGATCCTGCGCAGCATTTACGAAGGTATTTTCTTTGTCGATAATACGGGCAATGTCGCCTTCGTCAACACCCAGTTCGCCGAACTGACGACCATCAATCCCTCGGATGTGCTGTATTACGAACCTGACGTGCTGCTCAATAATCTGGCACAGAAATCGGATGAACCTGAAAAAGTTTATGGACTGCTTCATAAGGCCGTCACCAGCGTTTTGAGCAGCGACGATGAGGGTGAAAATTACACGATTCTCGAAATCAAGCTTGACCCGGATCGCATGATTAATGTCGAGTTTTCGCGCATTATCGGCACACTGAATAACGAATATCTCGGTTGGATCGGCATTATCCGCGACAACACCCGCTTCCAGAGTATGTTCAGCAAACAGATGTCGCTGCTGGATTTGATGTCCGAGCAGATTCGCCTGCCCCACGCTGAACTGCGCGGATTAGTGACCACCCTTATCGAGCAGCAAGCCCGCTTAAGCCCACGTGAACGGACACGCTTCCTGCGCCAGATCGAGAAAAATATCGAAAATGTTGGTCAGCTCTGGGAGAACTTCCTCGATATTTACAACCTGGAAGTGACCGGCCTGGTATTGGAACGCGAAGAAACCGACCTCTACGATATTGTCCAGCACGTTCTGGACAGCCGCGTTTTTATCGACTACCGCCGTCAAGCGCGGATAGAAGCGCCAGCGCGTTTGCCGATGGTCAAAATCGATGAAATGCGTATGGAAAAAGTCATCAGCACGGTGCTTCAACATGCTTTTGAAGCCACGCCGAAAGGCACAGCCGTCAACATCAAAATGGAAGCGCGCCCTTCGGAAGTGCGTTTAATCGTGCAAGACCAGGGGCCAGGGATTGCGCCGGATAAACTCGACCTCATTTTTGAGCCGTTCGCTCAATCCGACGATGAAACCGATGAAGCTGTGGGTGGGCTTAGCCTGTATCTCAGCCGGGAATTGGTACAGCGGCATGGAGGACATATCTGGGCAGAAAGCACGTTGGGCAAAGGCACGATTATCACGATTGCCCTGCCGACGGCTCAATCCGACGGTGCGGTTATTGCGCCACCACCGCGCCCGGACATCATCGAACAGCCTGAGCCTGTCATCCGCGATGAACAGCGCACCAGCGGCTACAGCGTCCAGAAACGGCAGCCAAAGACCATTATGGTTGTGGAGGGTAAATCCAGCCTGATTGCCGTCCTGCGCAACAAGCTCAAAGGCCAGGGCTATGAAATGCTGCCCTATAAATCCGGCGAGGATGCCCTGCGCGACGTGAACGCCACGCGCCTCGATCTGGTTGTGCTGGACGTAAATTTGACCGATACCAACAGCCTCGACATCTGCGAACGGATGCGCAAACGCACTCAAGTGCCGATCATTATGTTGGCAGATGAGGCCTCTGTCGCTGAAGAACTGCGCGCGCTCAAATATGCCGATGCCTTCATCACCAAGCCGATCAGCGACGATCAACTCATGGCGCGCGTGGACGTGATTCTTAAGCGCGTGGTCGATCTGCCAACACGCACCCGCGAACCGCTCGACCTGGGCGACCTGTATATCGATTTTGCCCGCCGCGAGGTGTTCCTGAACAATAAGCCGATTGAATTGACACGCATCGAATATGATCTGCTGAACACGCTGGCGATCAACGAAAATCAGGTGTTGACGCACAAGCAGCTTCTCGACAAGGTGTGGGGGCCGGAATATCAGGCCGAAACCCAGTATTTGTGGGTCAACGTCAGCCGCCTCCGCAAAAAGCTAGAGCCGACGGTAGACAGCCCGCGCTATATTCACACGCAGCAGGGCGTTGGCTACGTTTTCCGCAGACCATAACTTGGAAACCCCAAAATCCAGGATCAACAAACGGCGAATTTTCCGCTTTTTAGGGACTTTCGCCGTTATTTTCATAATCCTCATTTTGGGCATCCCCATCGCTTTTGGATTCATGCAAATATGGGCGATCACGCATATGTCCTGTGGTGGTCAATGGGAGCCTTCAAGGGAGGGCATGAACATTTACGAGGAAATTTCGTTTCCCGGCAAAATCGTTAACCAGGAGATTCGCGGCTTTTTTGTATACGGCACCAATGGCGCGACGATTATTGTCCCCCCGACAGGCGGTAGCGGTCTGGGTTATTGGCGCAAAGAAGTCGTCATCCTCAACCAGCATGGCTATAACCTGTTGAATTACGAATCGCGCAACTGTCTTGGTCTGACCCATTCCCTCGGCTATAACGAAGTCAACGAGGTCGGCGACGCCCTGGATTATTTGGCGACACGCGCTGATGTGGACATGAATCGAATCGGAATCAGCGGATTTTCGACAGGTGGCGCGACCAGCATTATGGCAGGGGCGCGTTACCCACAGATTAAAGCGGTTGTCTCGGAAGGCGGCTATTACGACTTTCATGAGTTGATCGGCGACGAGGCAGATCGCTATTGGTTCGGCGGCTTATATGCCTTTGGCGCGAATCTCAGCTATCAACTGGCGCTGGGGATGCCGATGACGGTTCTCAGTCCGGTATCGGCTATCGGGCAGATTGCGCCGCGCCCCGTGCTGCTGATTTATGGCTCACGTGAACCATCATTAGACGGCGCACGGAAACAGATTGCTGCCGCTGGCGAAAACGCCGAACTCTGGGAAGTGCCAGAAGGTACGCACGGCTCATACTGGATTCACGCGCCAGAAGAATATGAGCGGCGAGTCGTCACATTTTTTGATACGGCGCTGGAGCGCTAAAATCATGCACGAAGCTGATAAATTGCAGGACGATACATCGATTCTGGAATAGGCAGCCCTTCTTCGCACGCAACCTCCAGCCATAATTCTTTAGCAATCAAAACCTCGCTCAGAGCTTCTTCCGGCGTTGCGCCAGAAGCCGAGCAGGGATTCAAGTCTGGAATATCCGCAATATATTCCTCGTCCTCGTCACTATAAAAGATGTTGATATGATAATCTTTCACGCTTCATCATCCTCAGAATTATCCGCCAGACTCAGATTATTATGCTAGAGATTTCTTGCCGTTCCTATCTACCTGTATCTTCAATTAGCCGCTAAACTATCCTCATGACTCAAACTATTGCTCAAGCGCTATATTTCGCTAAAACTCAAGTTGAATCGGCATCGGAATCCGCCAGCCTGGATGCTCAAGTCCTGCTAGGTGAGATTATTCACCAGGAACGCGCCTATTTGCTGGCACACCCGGAACATCCGCTTACCGAGGAGCAGCAGGCGCATTATATAGACTGGATTCGCCGCCGCGCTTCGGGTGAGCCTGTGGCCTATATCATCGGCAGGCGCGCATTTTATGATCGCGAAATTGCCGTCACGCGCGACGTGTTGATTCCACGCCCCGAAACAGAACTTTTGCTTGAGCAAGCATTGGCGTTTGTCAACGAGTATCCGTCGGCGTCCGTTGTCGATGTCGGCACAGGCAGCGGCGCGCTGGCGGTCACGCTGGCAGCGCATTCCTCACAAGCGCAGGTCTACGCTATCGACATCAGTCCGGCAGCGTTAGCCATTGCCCGCTACAATGCGTTTCTCCATAAAACGAAAATTACATTTTTTGATGGTGACTTATTTGAGCCGTTAATTATGCGACAGCTTCGTGTCGATGTGGTGGTGGCGAATCTTCCTTATATTGCTACAGATGATCTCGCATCCCTGGAGGTCACTCGGCATGAGCCACGAATGGCGCTGGACGGCGGAGCAGACGGCCTGGACGCAATTCGTCGCCTGATCGCACAAATTCCATCAGTCTGTAACCCCGGCGCTTTAATTTTGCTCGAAATCGGCTCGGATCAAGGCTCTCCAGCGCTAGAACTGGCACAAAATACGCTCCCACACGCAAGCGCGGAAATTTTGAAGGACTACGCGGGACTGGATCGCATTATGAAGATTCATTTCATCCCGCCCCCAGCATAAATTGGCATTTCATAATATATTGGATATATTCGTAATGATTCAAGCGAATGACTCCTTCATTAGCGCTGCCATGTGGATGGTAAAACTCTCATGGATGACCTCTCAAACAAAATGCGCGCGGGTTTGGACAAAATGTCCCTCGACGATATTGCCATGCGCTGTGCCGAAGAGACTCAAAAATATTTCCAACAAACTCAGGATGACACCGATTACTGCTTCGAATTACTGCGTCAGGCGTTGCAGGTCGATCATTCTGAAGCCTTTACTCACGTTTACCGCACCTATGAATCCCTCGTCCGGCGCTGGGTTCATATCCATCCCCGATTTTATGCGACAGGCGAGTCCGCAGACTATTTCGTCTCGGCTGCGTTTACCAGTTTCTATTTTGCGGTGCGCGGCGACAAATTTCAGCGTTTTGAGTCCTTAGCCCACCTGCTCCAATATCTGAAGCGCTGTGTTCATACAGCCATAGCCCAGCACTGCCGCAGTATCGAACCTACCGACATCCTACCCCTGGAATCCAGCGATCAGTTGCCAGCCTCGCCCGTAGAAAATTTTTCGAATTTTGCCGATATTTGGGATCGCATCAATGCCCTACTTCCCAACGAGCTGGACATGCTGCTGGCACACTGTGTCTTTAGCCAGAATCTAAAGCCATCGCAAATCATCGAAATCTATTCACATTGGCCTTCTGCGCGGGTGGTTTCGATTCAACTTCAGCGGATTCGCCGCATCCTGCGCCAGGATAAAACATTAGCCGTGCTATTAGGTATTGAAAACGCCTAGATTAAGATTGTTTGTGATATTTCTCTAATTTGGACATTCATAGATTTAAGCGTGGTAAGCAACCACATGGATATGTGAGACAAATTGATGAACTGTAGCGTTCCACCACCTCTTAGTGACGAACAGATTGAGGAACTTCTTGATGGCTCTACTGATCCAACCTTAATTGACCATATCGCGAACTGCGTAAGCTGCGCAGTACGCCTGAAACAGGCAAAAACTTTCGAAACCCATTTGAAAGCACGTTTATATCGTTGGGATTGCCCCACATCTGATATTCTGGCGGATTATGACATGAATCTACTTTCCGAGTCCGAGCATAAACGCATTGCCAAGCATGTAGAAACCTGTCCCCACTGCCAATCGGAAATCAGGGATTTGCGTAATTTTTTAAATGATGACAGCCTGCCGGAAATTCAAACCAGGGCGGTGATGCAACCCCGAAAATCACCCATGAGATCGATTGCGAAAATCAGCAAACAAGCCCCTGCAACAGCGCTGCGCGGCAAAACGGCTGGCCCGATTATGGCGCAGACCGACAGCGGGATTATGCTGTTTCTTGAAATCCATTCCGAAGCGACACAGACCATACTTGTGGGTCAGATCGTCTCGGAAGGTGAGCAAAATTGGGAAGGTGCGCTGGTAAAGGTTTTTCAGGTGCAGCAGATACAGTCAATCGCAAAAGTGGGGGATATGGGCGATTTTCGCTGCAAAATTGCTGACACCAGTCCTATCATGCTCGAAATCAGTACCGAAAATCAACAAACTATCATCGTGGAAAATCTTGTCTTTGACGAATAGTGCTGTGGTGAATCATGCTGTGGTGAGTTAGCGCTGTGACGAGTTCGTGTTGTGGCGAATAGTGCAATAGGGTAGGGTTTGGATGGATGCTGAAAAAATCCTCGAACAGTTATTGCGACAACCACCCAATATGGAAGTCCTGGCGACGCCCCTGCCCGATGAGGTGGCAGAGGCCGTTGTCACACGCCTGAAGCAGGAAGTTGACCGCAACTGGTATGACGATGCGAATCACGCCGTAACCTTATCAGAATGTATTATCCGTGTCGGCGAACAGCGGAATGACCTCAATCAGATAGCGCTCGGTTTCATGGCGCGCGGCGACTCGCTCAAATTTTTAGGCAAGCGTCCCGACGCCTGGGAGGATTTGCAGCACGCAGGGCGGCTCTATCTCCAGGCAGGGAACGATTTTGGCTGGGCGCGAACATGCATTGGTCGCCTTTATCTGAGTGTTGACATGAACTGCGTCGAAGAAACACTCGAAGAATCGCAACGGGCGCGTAAAATTTTTGAGGAACATGGCGACATCGAGCGTATTTTGAGGCTTAATCTCAATTCTGCGCTGGTCTATAAATGGATTGGTCAGCATCATAAGGTACTGGAACTGTATCAGGCGGCGCAAATAGCCGCTCAGACGCTGGGCGTACCGGGCAAAGAATATGAAGGCATTCTCCATCTGAATATGGGCCATTCCCATTTCGTCCTGGGCAATATGCAGCAGGCACTTGATTACGCCCACACTGCGCATCGGATTTTTACGGCGCGCAATGAACGAAGAGGGGTGTCGATGGCTGAATTGAATATCGCCTATGTGGAGCAGGCACGCGGGCAGTATCGACAGGCGATGCAACGTCTCCATCACGTGCAGGATACTATTGGCGACACCCTTCCCTGGGAATCTGCGACGGCGCGCCGGATGATCGTGGAATGTTTTCTTGCGCTCAACCGTTATGAAGAAGCCGCCGAACTAGCACAACAGGTCATTCTGGATTACGAAAAACAGGGCGTCGCGTTTGAGAAAGCCCATACACTGCGTTATTTTGCGACAGCCCTTGCTGAATTATCCGATTATGAAAGCGCACAGGACGCGCTGCATCGGGCTGAAGTGATCTACAGTCAAATCAAAGCGGCAACATGGGTTGCCAACGTCCATATGCGGCGCGGGCGTCTTTCCCTGCGAATGAAAGACAACGAGACCGCAACTTCACTTGCTGAATCCGCTTATGCCACCTATGAAGCCAGCGGCGAACGCACCTATCTGGCAGAGGCCGCCCTGCTCCGAGCGCAAGCGCTGTATCATCATCAGCGTTGGTCAGAATCCGCTCAATCTGCGCGACAAGTGCTGCACATCGCACGGGCTTTAAGGCAGCCCGGTTTGCAATACAGCGCCCGCCTTTTACTTGGACGGATTGATGAGGCACGAGGCAGTAAGTGGAAAGCCATGCGACACTACCAAGCGGCCCATTCGATTGTAGAACGGATGCAGCAGGGGTTGACGGTGACACTGCGAACCAGCTTCCTGGAAAATAAGCTAGATGCCATTCGGTCACAGTTCAGACTTCATCTGGAAAACGATGATCTTCAATGTGCATTTGAAACATTGGAGCGCATGAAGTCACAAGTTCTCTTTAGCTACCTTGCTCGACAGGACAATTTACGGTGGGCATCTGGCGATGCTTCAAGCCTGAAATTGATTGATGAGCTTGAGCAGCTTCGCCAGGAGCATCAATCGTATTATCAAACGCTTCATGGTGAGTATCTGGAAAACGCTGCCAAGCCCACCCAATCTCATGAGCAGTTAGTCCACGAAATGATGATTCGTGAAAAGCGAATGCGCGCCATTACCGAGCGCCTGTATCTCCAGAAAGATGGCGGCACATCTCGTTTTGAGCTTCCGACGCTCGACCATATTCAGGCAGAATTGAAAAGCGAACATGCGCTGATTGCTTATTATAACGATGGCGATACGCTCTGGGCGTTTGCCCTCGAAGCAAATAACTGCGCGGCGGTCAGGCTGCCGGGGACACCCGCACAAGTTGATAAGCTCATCGGTCAGCTTCAATTTAACATCGACTGTGCGCTGGCAGCGGGTGCTGATGCACCTGTGACCTCTAATCTTGCCGTGATCGCTCGAAAGCTCACCCAGCAGTTGCATAACATTCTGGTCATGCCGCTGGCTCAGTACATCGAAAATAAAGAACGGCTGATGATCGTCCCCTATGGGGCATTGCACTATGTTCCATTCCATCTTCTGCATACTGGTAAAAATTACCTGATTGAGCAGCATGAACTGGTCGTGCTGCCAACCGCAGGCCTGATTACCCATCGCGGGCCACAGCGCCGGGAGGGAGCTTTAGTTCTGGCTCACTCGTGGAATCAACAACTTCGTCATGCCATAACGGAAGCGGAGAGCGTCCATCAGCGATTCGGTGGCAGCATGTACGCCGAATCACAGGCGACACGGAGCGTCCTCTCCGCGCCGCCGTGCCAGATACTCCACATCGCAGCTCATGGCGAATACCGCATCGATCACCCCGAATTGTCGTTCATTCAATTCGCCGACGGTCAGCTTTATACCGATGACGTATGGCAGCATGACCTGAGCTATGAGCTGGTGACATTGAGCGCCTGCGAGACAGGGCGGGCCAATATTACTGCTGGCGAGGAATTGATCGGCCTGGGGCGCGGCTTTTTGTACGCTGGCGCGGGGGCGCTGCTGGCAAGTTTGTGGCGCGTGCCGGATGATGCGGCGCAAACCTTAACGGCCTGCATCTATGACCACCTGCAAAACGGCGAATCGAAAGCCAATGCGCTCCGCAGCGCCCAGTTAGCATCGCTTGAGGCTCATCCAGGGCAGCATCCTGCTTTCTGGGGCGCGTTTCAATTAATGGGTGATCCCAGTCCTTTATCACGCACTGGCAGTTTCCAGGAATACGAGGAAAAAGATCATGCAACTCGCCAACGAAATTGATTCGGATCCGAAAAAAATACTTTATTTTGTACCCGGTCAGGTCATTCTTCAGGTTGAGCATCCTAATTTTGGTGCCACTGAACTACATGAGAACATCACTGCAAATTTCAGAAAATTTTATAACAACTGCATTTGCGAGAAAGATCCACCTATCAAGGGCTATCTCCTCGACTCTGTTACCATTGACCCAAAGCAGATTATGACAAGATTGGGGCCGGAAGGGCAGATGGGGCGTTCGTTTGTCCAGGTCAATGTAACCGAGTATGCGACAATGGCCTACAATGATAATCGCTTTGATGCTCAGGCTGACAACTCGATCCTTACCTGGTTTATCGAAACTGCTTTCGAACGGCTAGGAATAGGGCCTTTTCTCAGCAATGGAATCAGCCTCGTCAGCCTATCCCCAAACTGGCTACTGACAGGCTCGCAGCCCACTTCGGGTGGAACAGGTGGCCCAGGTTCAAAGCCTGTTCGCCCTTATGCTTTTAACATAACAAATCCACCCTACAAATTTAAAGCTGCTAAAGCGCTTGCCCCTGCCAGCCTCACACAGGTAGAGGCTGTCGATCGCGTAAAGAACCTGATCGGCGAATGTGAGGGCGAAAAGACTGTTGATGTAATCGTGCTGGACACCGCTCCGCTTCTGAACGGTGAACTCATTACGGATCCTGCGGCGCTTTTAGACGCATTTCCGAAGCATCCCATTCTGGAGAAGCTTTGCCCCAAGCTGAAAATAGACTATTACGATATTGCCGTTGAACCTGGCGGGGCTGGAATTATGGACAAATTGAACAGCTCCAACTACGGCATCGGCATCAGGGGGCATCATTATGATATGTCCGATCACGGGTTGTTTATTAGTGGGATTATTAATACTATCGCCCCTGAAGCCAACATCGAGCTGATCCAGATTCTCAACAAATATGGCGTCGGATCACTGTGGACAATTACTCACGGGATAGAGTATGCAGGAGCTCTGATAGCTTCAAAAACAGTGGAAAAACAAAAACCCCGGGTGGTCATCAATTGCAGCTTTACGATCATGATGCCTCTGCCGACACGTAGGTCGCTCAGAAAAAATGGAAAGGTTTTTCACGCCCACATTCATCGCGATTTAAGTTGGCCAAATATCGATATTGACTCAGCCATGGTGCATTATCTTGTCAAACACATCGAGGCAATGTTCAGTCCTATCATCGACGAAGCTGTTCTGGTCGTCGCGGCTGCGGGGAATGACAACGAGGCCAGCCGACCACGTCCTCAGTCACGCCTACCAGCACAATTGCCCAATGTCATCGGTGTGGCAGCTCTGAAAAGGACACTTGACACCGTTGCCAATAAGTACGATTACGCAGAGGCGGAGTATTCCAATATTGCCGACACACCGGAGAGCGATGGCGTTACGGTGTTCGGTGGGAATATCACATCAAATAACAAGGCCGATGATAAGGACGGCATTCTGGGCGTCTATATCGGCAAATTCCCAGATTGCACCCAAAGCGACGGTTGGGCGCGCTGGTCAGGGACTTCGTTTGCCGCTCCGATTATTGCTGGAATGTTAGCATGTTTGTTGAGATCAGGTAGAACTCCGCAGGAGGCCAAGGATGTAATCAATAACGCTGTCACAGAAGTGCCGCCTGGGGTACAGCTTTTCCTCATCGATCAAGGAAGCTAAATTAGCTACAACCCCCATAGCCCGGCATATCCCCACCGGGCTATGTTTTCCTACCCTTACACCCTTGTGATATTTCATTTTGATCTGCATTTATCACTACAAACAGTTTTTACACGGGTGTAGGCCATTATGAATAATCGAACGACAGACTGTAACCACCGTCAAGGGTCAGACAGCAAATTTTGGAAGCGCCTTTCTCAGAATATGCCCCTTGCCTACTGCAAGCTGGACACGAATGGCAAACTGCGATTTGTGAATGGATATGCCTCCCGGATGTTTGGTCGCACACAGGAAGAACTGCTGGGGTTATCGTTTTTTGAGCTTTCGGAAGATAGTACCGATAAACACAGGACGCGCGAAACGATTACCTGGAAAGTCTCGGATATTGATGATTACGCCGAGCGAGACATCAAAATCTATTGCAACAACAGCCACGTGATGTGGATCAAATTAATCATGCAGCCGATCTATGATTCGTTCGAGCGCATAGAGGGTTTTCATGCCTACTGTCTGGATATTACGACCAGCAAAAGACAGGAAACTGAGCTGCATCATTTAATCAATTATCTGGAAGGTCAGATCGATCAGCGCACCGAGTCGCTGGTCGCAGCCAACGAAGCGCTGGAAGAGCAGCACGAGCTTTATTCAAAAATCCTGCGCGATATTTCGCACGAAATTCGAAACCCACTGGCGACGATTGGGCTTCAGCTTCATCTGCTGGAACGCGCCTTCCCGAACGATACGGGGAGACACCTGGATATTTTGAAAAAACAACTGATGCATGTTCTAAAATTGGTTGACAGTATTTCCAACTTTGCTGAAGCCAGCCAGAATGTCGCAAATCATGTCGCGATCAATCTTGTCGAAATCCTCAAACAGATGATCGTCTCCTACGCCCCACGCGCGGAGGCAAAAAATCTTCACTTAGCAGGGGAGTTCCCACCTGAAACCGCCTACGTGAAAGGCGACACAACCCAACTGACGCAGGTCTTTTCCAATCTCCTGATTAACGCCTTAAACTATACCTCAGGTGGAGAAATCATTGTGGCTGTCGAGGTTGATGCTCAAAATCAGCATATCAAAACCAGCATTCATGATACGGGGATGGGCATTCCGGCTGATGAACTGCCGCATATCTTTGACCGATTTTATCGGGGGCATAATGTCATGGAAGCTGAGATTCCAGGTTCAGGGTTAGGCCTAGGAATCGTTCAGGAAATTACCCAATCCCATAAGGGTCGGGTAGAGGTGCAAAGTCAGGAAGGTGTGGGGACGAGATTCACCGTTATTCTACCCTGCTACTCGGCAGACCAGAACGACAGCCGATAGCGAGATGGGTGTGGGGTGAAGGCCTCACATCCTCTATCTCTATCACGCTCAGGTCGATTGTCGGGGGATAAGTTTGTAGGAACTCTCAAAAACACGGCGCCCATGAATATCTGAATTTTCAATCCGCTCGAACAGCGCGGTTGCCAGCTTTTGCCCGATGTCGCGTGGGTCTTGGGCAATGGTCGAAAGCGTCGGACGGACAATCGTCGCTTCGGGAATATCGTCGAATCCCAGCACAGCCACATCGTCAGGAACGGAAAACCCCGCTTCTTGCAGCGTGAGGATGACGCCAATTGCCATGAGGTCGTTGCAGACGTAGAGAGCAGACGGCAGCTTACCTTTTTGGATAAGGGATTGTGCGGCGCGCTTTCCGCCTTCCAGCGTAAAATCACCCTCTTCCATGAAATCGGGGTTGATGGTTAAGCCAAATTGGTTCATAGCACGCTTAAACCCCCGAAGGCGGCGCGGCCCAGGGGGGAAAAAATTGGGAACGCCAATATAACCAATCTCTTGATAGCCACATTCGGCAATCAACCAACAAATCGCTTCGTAAGTTGCGCGCTCGTCGTCCACATAAACGACATCAATATTCGGGTGGTGAATGTACTCGGCAAGCACCACAAACGGGATATTGGTCAGCGAGGCATAATATTCCATGTCGGCATTCGTCAGGTGAACCGGAACCATCATCACGCCATCGACACCGCGCCCCAGGACAATCTCACAAAAATGCCTTTCATTCTCATAGAGATGATCGCTGTTTGAGATCAAAACCTCATAATCATGCTGACGGGCGACATCCTGCACCGCACGTGCCATAACCTGGTAAAAACCGTTAGAAAGATCGGCGATCATGATCGCAACCGTTTGAGTGCGCTGGGTACGCAGGCTGCGCGCAATCATATGAGGGCGATAGCCAAGCGTTTGCACCGCGTCAAGAACACGTTGGCGAGTTTCTTCGCTAATGGAGGGGGTTGTTTCGGTGCGGTTCAGCACACGCGAAACGGTTGGCTGAGAAACACCCGCGAGTTTGGCTACATCATACATGGTGGGTCGCTTGAGTTTCATCACAGTTCTTTCACCAATCACTTTCCGATTAACCGGAAGCAAAGAATTTCACAATATTATAAATCCGCGTGCGTATAATACCTATCGCCAAATTACTGCTTTGAAGCCAATCGGTTAATACAAAAATTCGCTCCTCAATATACCTGGAAAAAATGGGCGTTTAAACATCGATTTCTTGACATCTTTAGGAGTCTATGCTCTAATCCGTGTTGTGCATACGAATACATTAACATAAAACAACATAAAATAAGGCTCAAAGCTGATTTAAGGAGGTGAAACCCAACCCAAAGTTGGAGTTAAGACTTGACATCTTGCCCTGTATGGCAGGGTTGAAGGCGACAAAAGTCATTCCAGCATACATCTTCGATTATCTTTTCCGCATATTCAAGATGTCGGTACTGACTCAAAATTAATTTCTTGGAATTTAAGTAGTTCTATGAAGGAAAATAAAATGCGCAAATCTCAACTTCTTGTCCTCCTCCTCTTTTCGCTCATCATTTTGGGTTCAATAACCACAGTAACAGCACAAAGCCCAACCGAGCTTTCAATGTGGGTATTTGTTAACGATCACGGCGTATTCATGCAGCGGCAGGCTGAACGATGGAACGAAGCCAATCCTGATCGTCCCATTCAGATTAACTTTGAATTCATCGAATACAATCAGTTACACGACAACTTGCTGGCAGCTTTGCTCGTAGGCACTGGCGCTCCCGATCTGGCGGACATCGAAATCAGCAAATTTGCCACCTTCACCAAAGGCGATATTCAACTGGTTCCGCTGGATGATGTGGTTGAGCCTTACCGGGACGAGATCATCGAAACCCGTCTTGCTCCCTATCAGGCCAATGGTCATCAATATGGTATCGATTACCACCTGGGCGCATTCCTGATGTACTACAACCGTGAAATTCTCGAAGCTGCGGGCGTCAACCCGGATGATATTATCACCTGGGATGATTACATTGAGGCAGGAAAGAAAGTTACACAGGATACCAACGGCGATGGCACACCCGATGTTTATATGGGGAGCATCGAAACGACAGATGTCTTCAGCGCGCGTTCCCTGATGCTGCTGAAAGGCGGCGGCGCTTACAATTCTGCTGGTGAGTTGATCCTGGACAGCCCGGAAAATATTGAAGCGCTTCAATTCTTACAAGACCTGGTGCATGTATATGGAATCGTCACGCCCGCAGCCGGTGGTGGACATCATTCACCCGATTATTACCAGGCGTTGATGGATGGCAAATATGCCTCCCTCTGGATGCCCCAGTGGTACATGATCCGCTTCCCAACCAACATGGAACCGCTTTCTGGCAAATTCGTTGTGCGCCCGATGCCGATTTTTGAAGAAGGTGGCTACACGACCACGATGGGCGGTGGCACAGGGACAGCCATCACCGCACAAATCGCACCCGAAAAAGTCGATCTGGCGAGCGAATTTCTGGCCTTTGCAAAACTGACCTATGAAGGTAATGTCGAATTGTGGACTCAGTTGGGCTTCGACCCCATGCGCCTGGATGTGTACGACGACCCGGCGCTCCTGGGCGTCAACGAATTCTTCAGCGGTGAAGTGCCTTTCGAATACATCAAGGCTGAGTTGGGTAATGTTGCCCCTGAATATACAGGCCCGCAGTACCCAGAGATCGCGACCATTTTGAGAACGAGTCTGGTTTATGACCTGATCGAAAACAAAATGTCACCTGCGGAGGTCATCGCAAACGCAATGGCAGAGCTTGAGGCCATGTCAGGCGGCTAAATAATGTCTGTTGTAGATGCTGGGTATTTCAATCAGGATACCCAGCATTTGCTATTGTTATCTCACTTTGAGAACAAACCGATACAATTCAGATGTTATATGGAGCGCTCGCCAGGATGAATCAGCTATCTGCCTTGTTGTACAACCGAAAAATTGCGCCGTTAGTGTTTTTGACACCTTTCATGATTATTTTTTTAGTCTTCAAGGTTTGGCCTGTCATCCTGGCGATCACAATGAGCTTTCAAAAATTCCAGGGTGTTCAAAATCAGGCCTTCGTTGGCCTTCAAAATTATAACAGCGTGTTTTCGCTTGCCCGTTTCAGTCAGGCTTTTACCAATACCACTGTCTACACCATCGGTACGCTCTTGATTTTGATCCCCGTACCGCTGGTTCTGGCGGTTTTACTGGACTCAGGTCGTGTCGCGAAAAGCACCTTATTTCGAATTCTGATTTTTCTCCCAGCACTATCCTCATTGGTGGTTGCAGGCGTCGTATTTCGGTTGATCCTGGCTAAAGAGGGTTTTCTCAACTCTTTCCTGTCCACCACGCTTGGTTTACCACCTGCCCGCTGGTTAGAAACTGCCGAACTGGCTTTGCCGTCGCTCATTATCGTCGCGACATGGCGCTGGACGGGCATCAATATGCTGTACTTCAACGCCGGTTTGGTCAATATCCCCAGAGAACTTTATGAAGCTGCCGCGATTGATGGCGCGACTCCTCTCCAGATGTTCTGGCGCATTACGCTGCCTTTGCTGAAGCCAACTACCTTTTTCGTTCTCGTCCTCAGTATTATCGGCGGGTATCAGGTGTTTGTTGAACCGTTCATCATCTTCAGCGGCGGCGGCGGGCCGGGTGATGGGGCATTGAGTCTGGCGCTTCTCATCTACCGAACCGCTTTCACCTCGTTTGAATTTGGTACAGCGGCTGCAATGGGCGTGATTCTGGCGCTGATTATTTTCACCCTCTCTGTCATCCAATTCCGCTTCTTCGGCGTTCTCCAAAAGGAAACATAAGCCTTATGAGCGCAACAACCGATTCTTCACTCCTGATCCAACAAGATACCGCGATAAGAACCCAGCGGCGAAGGACGAGTGTTGTCCTGGTGATCCTCTTTATCGCGCTGTCATTTGTGTTCGTCTTACCGCTGTATTGGATGGTGATAAGCTCCTTCCGCCCCCAGGGGATGATCTTCGCCGAAGCACTAAACCTCGTGCCAAGCTATGTTACGCTGGATAGTTATCACAAGTTATTTAACGATCAACCTTATGGTCGCTGGTTTCTGAACTCGATCCTGCAAACCGGTGGTTTTGCAACGGTTGCGCTTGTTATCTGTACGATGGGTGGTTTTGCCCTCGCCAAATATCAATTTCCATTTCGCAACGCGCTTTTTGTCTTGATTCTGGTTTCCCAGATGCTTCCCTTTCACCTCCTCATCGTGTCGTTGTTCCTCATGATTATTCGTTTGGGGCTGGTAGAGACCTATCTTGGAGCGATTATCCCGCTGGCAGCATCGCCTATTGGCATCTTCTTTATCCGGCAGTACATGCTGTCGATTGATGATGAAATGCTGAATGCGGCTCGTGTGGACGGCGCAAATGAATACCAGTTATTTTTGAGGGTTGTGATCCCAAATTCCCGTCCAGCGCTGGCGACCCTGTTCATTCTATTTTCGCTCGAATACTGGAATAATCTGCTGTGGCCTCTCATCGTTTTTCGTGAGGCTGAAAATATGCCGTTAGCAGTTGGAATCACACGGCTTGTCAACCAGTATCAAACATCTTACGATCTGGTGATGGCGGGTTCAACACTGGCTACCCTGCCCATCATCATTCTGTTTATCTTCCTTCGGCGACAGGTGCTTGAAGGAATTGCATCAACCGGAACAGGCATGAAATAAGTGAATAGGCGTTTCCAGGTGGCTATCGCACAGCGCATCATCCTGATCTATCATTATTAGGGTCAAAATTTGCACCTTGCCTGCCCATTCAACCTTTGGTCTTGGTTTTTGCTGCTCTATGCTTGAATATAGAAATTCATCGTTCATTACAGCAAACTGAAGCTGCAATTTACGAGCTATTTATCTCCATCATCTAACAAAGAGGTTCGTTCGGATGTCCGTTTCTCAATCGTCAAAAGCACAAATTTATCTGGATACGCATCGGGTCATTAGCCCCATCTCGCCGCTGCTCTTCAGCGGTTTCGTCGAGCATATCGGGCGTGCCGTTTATGAAGGCATCTATGAGCCAGCATCCCCTCACGCCGACAAAAATGGCCTGCGAAAAGACGTGATGGCGGCCTTGCGCGAACTCAATTTTCGCTCGATGCGCTACCCTGGCGGCAACTTTCTCAGCGGCTACCGCTGGCAGGATGGCGTTGGCCCGCGCGACCAGCGTCCCCGCCGCCGCGATCTCGCGTGGCAGTCGATTGAAAGCAATCAATTTGGCACCAACGAATTTATTGACTTTTGCAAGGCGATCAATACCGAGCCGATGCTCGCCGTCAACATGGGAACGGCTACGATTCAGGATGCGGCTAACCTCGTCGAATATTGCAATGCGCCCGTTGGCACTCAGTATGCTGATTTACGCGCCTCGCATGGTTATAGCGATCCGCACGGCGTCAAATATTGGTGTCTTGGCAACGAGATGGACGGCCCCTGGCAGATCGGTCATCTGGAGGCGGCTGAATATGGCGCGAAGGCGCGCGAGGCAGCCAAAATGATGCGCTGGCATGATTCTTCAGTCGAGATGATCCTGTGCGGCTCATCGAATGCCAGTATGCCTACCTACCCTGAATGGGATCGCGTCGCGTTAGAGACGTGTTGGGATGTCGTGGACTATCATTCGATGCACTACTACGCCAATAACCGCGATAACGACACGGCGAGCTTTCTGGCGCTCAGCGATGAATTCGAACGGTTTGTGGATACATTGGCAGGCGTTTTACGTTATGTCAAAGCCAAGAAACGCTCTAAACATGACGTGTATCTCTCCTGGGACGAGTGGAATGTGTGGTACAAAGCCTCCGGGCGGAAGTTTGACCAGGGACTCTGGACAGAAGCGCCACATCTGATCGAAGAAGTTTACAATCTGGAAGATGCGCTGGTAGTTGCCCAGTGGATGAACGTGTTCCTGCGCAAATCTGATGTCTTAAAAATTGCCTGCCTTGCGCAGATCGTTAATGTCATCGCGCCAATTTTGACGACCCGCGATGCGCTGCTCAAGCAGCCAACCTATTACCCGTTCCTGCTGTTTAGCAAGCTGGCAACGGGCGCAGCGCTGGATGTTGCTGTCCGCGCGCCGATGTACCAGACCGCAAAATTTGGCGACATGCCGCTGCTGGATGTCTCGGCCTCCTATGATGAAGCCACAAATGCCAGCGCGATTTTTATCGTCAACCGCAGCCAGACCGAGAGCATCCCTGTCGAACTCAATTGGCAGGATCGCGCGCCGAAAAGCATTAAGGCTGTGCATCAGCTTTCCGGCACCGACCCGAAAGCCGCGAACACTTTTGAAAATCCGAATCAAATTGTGGCGGTCAACGCTGCTGCGCCTGCCATCGACAGCCAGAGCGCAACGTTAATCGTGCCACCGCTCTCGTTCACCGCGATTGAGGTTGCGCTGTAACGATCAAGAGCAATCCAAAGAGAGGTTGAGGGTTAGGCTGTAATCGAAGGCCAGCCCTCAGCATCCCACACCAGGGAATCGATTCGCAGCGTGGGCGTGCCTTGATTTTCCGCGTCATACGAATGGTAGACGATATATTCAACGCCGTTTTCCCGAAGAATCGAATTATGACCAGGGCCGCGCCAGCGATCCGTCGGAAAAGTGACCTGTGTGCCGCCGCCTTTCAGCATTTCGACGCCCTCCCGGTCAACATATGGGCCTGTGACCTGTTCCGAACGCCCAACCTTGACGTGATAGGTGCTGTCCACACCCCGGCAGCAAAAATCAAACGAAGCAAATAAATAATAGAAATCGCCTTTGCGAATGATGAAAGGCGCTTCAATCGAGCCGGAATTTTCGAAGCGCTGCGCCAGCGCGTAGAGCGTCGTGTCGTCCTCGGATGGCTTACCCGTCTCAAGATTCAGACGGCGCATTTTGATCCCGCTCCAAAAACTGCCGAATGCTAACCAGGGGACACCCTCCGAATCGAGAATCAGATTCGGGTCGATGCAGTTGTAGTTATCGGTGGCAACAGATTCCAGCACCAGCCCCTCGTCTATCCATTCAAACGCCTCATCATCAGGGTTGAGCGCGGCATTGGTCGCCAAGCCGATGACCGAGCGATTTTTGCCGAACGTCGAAACGGAATAGTAGAGATGATATTTGTCGTTGTAGAACGAAATATCCGGTGCCCAAATATCGGCTTGACCCGGAATCATCTCGCGCACCCATTCTGGCATGGATCGGAAAACGCTGGCAGGAGACGCAATTTCCCAGACGAGCAGATCGGCGGACTTGCGCACAGAAATGCCTCGTCCCGTACAAAAAACATAATAGGCATTCTCACCTTTGATAATCGCCGGATCGTGAACATGCTTGATCGCACCTGCCAATTCAAGCGTGTTTGGGCTTTCCCCTTCGGCTGTTGATTCGGGGGTTACGTCTTGCATCTGCGCGCTGGCGCTGATGGTCAAACTTGTGCCTAGTACGAGGCTCGAATGGAGAAATTGGCGTCGCGTAAAATTTTTTGACATTGCTCATGACCCCAATAAATTTTGTAATGCAATCGAATTCATAAAGGTCAGAGTCTATGCAGATTCGCGCGCGTTGTCAATCAAATCGACGGCATTTTAGAGATGTTCGCCTGCGGCAACCTCGACGGGCAGCACATTTTCTTTGGGAGGTCGCGGGCAGGTCGCGTAGGGTGTAAACGCGCAGGGTGGGTGATACGACTTGTTAAAATCGATAGTCACCGTGCCGTCTGCTGCCAACGGCGCATATAAGAATCGCCCCGCACCATAAGTCGAGCGTCCGCTGGTCGTATCTTTGAAAACGAACCAGACTTCGGTTTCATTGGATGCAAAGGCTTCGAGCGTCAGTGTCTGACCATGCAGCGAAAATTCGACTCGGCCTGGGTTGGTCATGGCGTTGAGGTGTCCGCTTGAGGTCACAATCTGGAGAATACGCGGTGTTTCGTGTGGGATAAATTTTCCGGTCAGGCGGTATTGGGGGTCGATGGGAAACCATTTGCGGCCTGTAAAAGCGGCGCGGGCGGGGTTATGGGTGTCACGCGCGCGGATTCCATACAGGTCGTCACGCTTGATGACGAAAAATGTGATCGAGCCGAAACGCACCATTGATGCACCGCCTTTGGTGCTGTCATCGCGCAAAATCGCTTTTTCGGTTTGAACTCCATCTACTGTGAGGGCAACGTCCGCCGCTAACTGAAAAACGGCCTGACCATTGGCAAATTCTATCGTGCCGAGGTGATGGGGAGCGCTTTCGGCGGGCAGCAAAATGTCCGAATTGGGGTCTGAGCCGATGGTATTTACGCCTTCTTGCAGCCAGTACAGACCGACCAGTGTCAGCCAACCGTCCTCGGTGCGTAAATCGTTATCGACTTTTTGCCGCCACTGAGCAATTTTTTCGACGTAAGCTGCGTCCTGGGTATCTGTCCCCACCATAATTTTTATCGCTCCTTATACTTTATCAAAAAAGTAAATAAAAACCCCGGATGATGTCCGAGGTTCGTTATTTTTTCTGGGGAGGTAGGATTCGAACCTACGAATGGCGGATCCAAAGTCCGCTGCCTTACCGCTTGGCGACTCCCCAATCTCAGCTCATTATACCAGAATGAGATTGCGCGGCAAGAGGAATCTCACTTCAGCGCCTACGGGTCAGGTCGTTAAAAATCGATTGCAACGGCTCGCTCAACCGCAAATGGGTGAGTTCTTCGTCCAGATTGAGCGCATTGTGCAGCGCCGCGCGGCTGCGGCCACGACTGGCGTTAAACAGATACGAAAGTTTGAACAGATCAACAGCCGCCTGCACATCGGCATCCGTGCGAATGTAAAAGGTGATCCAGCCTGTTTCCGCCAGCAGGTGATGCGGTTCGGCCTTACCTTCGGCGATGAGTTGATTACGAATCTTGCTATTGAAGGGAATATCGACCATGCCATTGCGGTGAATGTGGCCGATTTCGGTTGTGCCTAAATTAAATTCGAGGCCGCCGAAGCGATGGGGGTTAGCGACCATGCCATCCCACGCCACCACTTCATTTTGGATGTATTCGACTACATTACGCATCATGATTTTCGTCCGCTAACGATCCATGCTTCTCATTTAATCATGAAACGCGCAGCGGCACATCGGACGAAAGGGCAGTAGATTTCATTCAGTCTGGAAGCCGAGCATTCGCTCTTTGTCGGCTGGCGCACCTTCGCGAAGCCAAATCATACAATTTTCTTCTTGAGTTGATGGATTAACCCAAACAATTACCTGTAACGCTTCGACCTTTAATGATGCTCGTCCAAAATGACCGCGCATCTTTTCATCGCGAGATGCAACAAGCTCATCAGCTAATATTGCCGCCTCAATTAGCCTCATATCTTTACGTACAGCTTCAACAGCATTAGGATCAATGGTTGCAAAAATGATCTGCCGTAGTTCTTCATTTTGCGTATTCCCAAAATGTCGCCGGATTTTGCCCTTACGACGCATAGTTGGATACCATGCCGCCAGTTTGGGATCAAAAGATTTCGTTGTGAGGTTGTAACGATCCCACTCTTCAAGAATTTCATCCGTCATTATCACACTGTGACCTAACTTCAGAATCTCAATCAAGAAATCGGCGCAAGCTTGGGATGGAGAGGGTAGATTGAGTGCTTTGGTACTGGCAGCGAACATCACCGACGTATCAATCACCAGGCATTTCGGATTTTTGATTGCCATTCCAATCCTCAAACTCACGTTTTTCGACAGCATCCAGATAGGTGCTATCGGCCTCTAACTGAACCTCAGCGAAATCTTCCGGCCAAGCGCCATAAGCGCCATATTTGTCTGGTTCCTGCGAGTCGATTGTGGTATATCCATCATTCCCACGCTTAAACCAATGCAGTATCACTTTATCGTGAGCAAGCTTTTCTTGCGCAATCAGTGTTTGGACGCCATTTATCAGCAATGCGCTATGTGTCTCAACTACGACACGGACGCCAAGATTCGCTGCATCCGCTAATACTTGTGCTAAAGCTACCTGGGCGCGAGGGTGGAGGTGGAGTTCTGGCTGTTCAATGTAAACAAGCTGCCCTGGTTCAGCAACTAAAAGCGCAACGAGAACAGGCAAGACTTGGGAAACACCGAAGCCGACCTCAGCAACGCTCACTGTGTCATCAGAATTACTTTGTAGTGTACGACCAACTTGGAGTTCGAGTTGAACATCATTAATTCGTTTAGCTGCGATATTAGAGGTTAATCCTAGTGCTATTAAACTATCTTCGAGGGAATTGAAGAGATTATCATTATTCTCTTGCCAAGCATATATTACGCTCGCAAAATAATCATCAAAGCGACCTTGGAATACTGGCCCAACCACTGGTGTAAAGTTATAGGCACGTTCAAAATCCCCTCTTACCCCAGGAACGTGGATTAACTCAGTGAGTTTATTTGCAAATAATCCACTTGATATGGCAGGAATTACTTCAACTTTAGAGCTTGCCTCTAGAGAATCTAGCTGAACAGTGTAAAAACATCTCTGTCGGACTTTTTTACCCTTAAATACCAATCGAACTCCTTGTGAATCGCCACGTAAAGCCCAAAACATATCTGTTATGTTACCTAACTGCTCCTCCACATCATTTTGTGTCATATTCGACCAGAAACTAACTTCACTATCATTCCAACGATAATTGGTTTTAAGGAGTTGCAGCTCTCTTTTCGGCTTAACTAAGCCTAAAATGTCGGTAACAGATTTGTTATGGTCAAGTTCGATTTTGACTTCAAACTTTTCAGCGTATTTGCTTTCACCGAGCCTACTCAGAAATTGCTCGGTAGAGGTGAATTTGATGTTTGACCCGTTTAGCAATACTGGCCCTGGATCATATGGCGCCTCCAGCGTTTGCTTCATCAACAGGAGTGGCTGCATGATGCTCGACTTGCCGGAACTGTTTGCCCCAGCAAGAATCGTTAATGGGCGTACTTCAATACTTGACTGATCTCGCAGAGACTTGAAACCGCTGACAGTGATTTTTGTGATGCCCTGATTTTCGCGATTTTCTTCAGCCATATCTACACTCCCAGATTAATCACGACCATTTTGAGCGTGGTCATTTCCTCGACGGCAAAACGCGGCCCTTCGCGCCCGATTCCGGAATCTTTGACGCCGCCGTAGGGCATCTGATCAACACGGAAGCTCGGCACGTCGTTGATGATGACGCCGCCAACGTTCAAACGCTGCACCGCGCGCATGGCCTTGTTCAGATCGCGCGTGTAAATGCCCGCCTGCAAGCCAAACTGCGAATGATCGACGGCTGCCAGCGCCGCGTCAAAATCCTCAAATGGCACGAGGCTGACAATCGGCCCAAACACTTCGGCGCACATCACCTGCATCGATTCAGAGACATTTTCCAGCACAGTTGGCGGCAGCATTTTGCCTGTCCGCGCACCGCCTGCCGCAATTTTCGCACCCTGGCTGACCGCTTCGCTGACCCAACTCTCCATACGTGATGCCGCTGCTTCGTTAATCACCGGGCCGATGTCGGTTTTTTCGTCGAGCGGATCGCCGACCACCAGCTTATGGGTCGAATCGATAAATTTCGCGCGAAATTCGTCATAGCGTTCGCGGTGGATGTAGATGCGCTGAACGCTGATGCAGGTCTGACCGCTATAGGCAAAGCTGCCCATCACCGTGCGCGTAACAGCATGGTCGATATTGGCGTCGGCGTCAATAACGGTAGCCGCGTTCCCACCCAATTCCAGTGTGACGCGCCGCAAGCCCGCATTTTTCGTGATCTGGCGGGCAACCGGTGGGCTGCCTGTAAATGTAATCATGGCAACGCGCGGATCGCTCGTCAACCACGTGCCGACATCTGCGCCACCTGTGACAATTTCGAATGCCCCTTCTGGTAGGCCAGATTCGCGCAAAATTTCAGCCAACCGCAGCGAAGTCAGCGGAGTCGCGGGTGCGGGCTTCAAAACGATGGGACAGCCCGCCGCAACTGCCGGGGCGATTTTGTGCGCGACCAGATTCAGCGGAAAATTAAACGGCGTGATCGCGGCAATGACGCCCACAGGTACGCGCACGTAGTAGCCAAATTTGCCGACACCCGTTCGCGCCGAGTCCAACGGCACGGTTTCTCCATGCAGACGGCGCGCCTCGTCCGCCGCAAATAAGAAGGTTTCGACAGCGCGGGCAACCTCTCCACGTGCATATTTCATCGGTTTACCGCTTTCCTGCGCCATTAACCGCGCTAACTCAGCCGCATTGTCCTCAATTGCGCGGGACGCCCGGTTGAGAATCGCGCCGCGTTCATAGGCGGGCATTTCTGCCATTGTTTTTGCGGCTGTCGCTGCTCTGCTGATCGCTTCTCGAACTTCACTCTCGCTGCATTCCGGGACGGTGGCGATCACACTGTTGTCGTAAGGGTTGATAATTTGGCTGGTCATGGTGAAATCTCGATTATGCTTGTTGAATGTGTTGATTATACCCGCTTCATTGATGCTATTCTAACGGGAATCGAGTATCATAATGGTATGGGGGTGAATCAGATTCGACGGGGAATGCTGTCTGGCAAGTAGCGAAAAGGCCCATGTGCAAACGTGAAAACCAGACGCAACAGGCATTCACCGGACGCGCGGGCAGTACGCGCCACCTCCACTCTTTCCGCACATTATTACTCGCTGCTATTATCAATGTTATAAACCGTCATGCGGACTTATAATCATGTTACTTCGTGGTGTGATGTGTTTCATGGATAGTAAACGTGGTATCAACAAAAACGTATACACTTGGTTTCTCAAATCTCACCGAAAAAAGTCCTTTCTGCGTCACCGTGCGTGAGAGCCTGGAAGCGGCTATCGAAAAATATCCCAACATCCGGTTGGTCTGCCGCGACAACGATCTCGACGATGAAAAAGCGCTGGCAAATGCGCGCCATTTTGCCGATGTCCCGGTTGATCTGGGCATCATCTTTCACATTAACGAACGAATCGGCCCCAAATTGGCGCAAATGCTCATGGTGAAGCGCATCCCGATTATCGCGGTAGACGTGCCGATCCCGCTGACGACCTATTTTGGCGTCGATAATCGTAAAGCTGGCACCCTGGTTGGGCAAGCCCTGGTCAATTGGATTAACAACTGCTGGGATGGTCAACTGGATAAAGTGCTGGCAACCAGCGAGACTCGCGTTCTGGATTCTGTGCGAGTACGAACCAGTTCAACGATTGACACACTCGCCGCGCTGCCCAGTTTTAATTCTGAAAATGTGCTCTATATCGACAGTGGTCATGACCGCAATATGACGGTTGAATTTGCAATGAATATTTTGGAGCGCTGGTCAGCCTTCCATCACATTGCCGCTATCGGTTTCAGCGAGGACTCGATTCTGGGTATCGTCGAAGCTGTGCGACGCCTGAAACGCGAATCGGATACTGCGATAGTCGGGCAAAGCGGCACGGAGGCATCCTTCGCCGAGCTGCGCCGCCCCAGCACCCCGCTTATTGCCGTGACCAATTACCGTCCCTATGATTACGGCACACATTTACTCGATCTGGCGTTAAAGGTTTTTAATGGGGAAAAACTGCCCTTACAGAACTTTATCGAACCCCACCTGTTCACGCCGGAAAATGTACCCAGCATTTAATCGAAATTGAGGGTGTCGGCGGGCATAAAATACGCTTCCGGTTATAATGGATATTATAGATACCTCTTGAAATTCAAGGTACGCATGATGGATGAGATCAAAAAGATTCTGAAATATGCCAGTTTATTTCGCGGCTTGAACGAAACACAACTCACGCGCGTGGCTGAAATTGCGCAGAGTGAGCAGTATAACGTCAAGGATATGATCTTCAGCCAGGACTCTCCTGGCGACAAAATGTATATTATCGGAAATGGTCAGGTCGAGGTGCGGGTGCAAGATACCAGTGGTCAATCGCACTCTGCTATCTTCCTGGGCCAGGGCCAGGTTTTTGGTGAGATGGCGCTGCTTGACCAGGGCAATCGTTCCGCCTCGGTCATCGCTGCGCAGAATAACACCGTTGTTTACAGCATTCCCGGCGCGGCCTTCACCGCTTTGTGCCAACAGGACACGGGCATCGGTTATGTGATGATGCGCAATATCGCTCTCGATCTCAGTTTTAAAATCCGTCACCAGAATTACGACATTTAGCACCCAAACGCGGAGGCAAAGGCATGGTTTATACCGTGAGCTACGTCGTCGTTGGGGGCAAAAAAAAGTATCCCAGCGGCATGATGAATCAATCTGAGCGCCCAGTCGTGGGTGAACAGGTCAAACTCGGCGAAAACACGTTTGAAATTGTTGAAGTCAAACGGATGCTGCCGCCGAGCGATGATTTTGAATTTTTACACGTCACCGTGAAACCGATTGATGAAGAAAGCGATTCTTAAAACTCATATTCGTCGTAATCCTGGCACAGCGTAACCGGGCCTTCATAGGTTTGCTGCGCTTCACCCACCAGCGGTCTGGGGTCGGTATTCCACACCTGGTAATGGATCAGATATAGAGATTTTGCCCTGGCACGGGTGGCAGTTTCCCCTGCCTGACGCGCGCTGGAATGCCCTGGCCCACCACCCGCTGATTCATGAACCAGCAAATCTGCATCCTGGCATAATTCCATCAGGGTTGGCGTTGGTTCGGTGTCGCAGGTATAGGCCAACACATTGCCGGTTACTTTATTTTCAATGCGCAGCCCCACCGTCGGGATAAAGTGCTTGACGGGCCAGGCCGTAATACGAAAGTCTGCATTTTCTAGCACCAGCGCATTGTTGCGCTCACGAACACGATGAAACGTGACCGGAAAAAAATTAGGCCATGTTTCCCAGGCGAAGGACGCCATCAGGTCTTCGGTGCGGTTAATGCAGTGCGGCAAACCATAAAACCGCAGCGGCGCTTGCCGACCAAGCTGCCACATATGCATGAGCATATTGGGTACGCCGGATACATGATCGGGGTGAAAATGAGTCAGGATAACGTCACACAAGCCGTCATCGCTGATTCCCAAATCTTTAATTTTACCGAGCGGATTCGATCCGCAATCGACCAGAATAGGCGAGTCACGCTCACCAAGCAGGACAAAATGGGTATTGTCGTGGGTGGCATCCGATACAACGGCTGCCGAGCCAAGAATGACGATCCGAGCCATAATAACCTTTAATGAAACTGAACAAAAAATTAAAAACGCGCATAGGTTCAGTATATAACCGTTGCGCGTTTTATGCTGATTAGAAAATTCGAACCTTGCGCGTTTTATGCGGACTAGAAAATTCGAGCTTTCAGCCGCCCATTACCGACAAAACAACTACGGGTGTGATGAAAGCCTCAATAAATGCCGCCAGGATCAAGCCAGGGAGAACAAGGCCAACGCCAATTTTGATCGTATCGCCTAACGTACTCATCCAGGCCTGCCCAACCGTTGTTCCGCGTGGAGGCCGGGTGACGACAGCGCCCATGCGCAGCGCAGCCGCCGTCGCCAGGACAATAACGGGGATTTCGACCACGCCATGTGTCAAAATGCCGGCGAACAGAAATGACGGGTTGTAGCCTGCCAGTAACACCTGGCTAAACACATAGCCTAAAATCACGTAAACGGCAGGCGTCAGGATGAGCGCGCCGACGCCAAAGGTAAAGATCGCCAGGATCGTCGCCGCCAGCAGGATTCGTCCGTTCTGCCAGACGATGAGAAACAACGCGCCCGTTTGGGTGGGGACATGCAGCAAACGTTCAAATGAGGAGGCGGCTGCCCCCAAATCTAGATTTTGTTGCAGCGGAATCCGCCATTCCGGCTGCTGACCGATCATGTAGCCAGCGATGACGGCGGTAGTAAACAAGCCTATGGTAATCCATACCGCTGGCCCCAGCCGTGTGACGCTCACAAATACGCCGCGCCGATACCACTCGATCAAATTGCGCGCGGGCGTTCCTTCGGCATCCACCGAGCGGATATTTCGCCAGATTTTTGCAAACGTCCCTTTAAGATTGAGTTGGTCAATCGTGCGGCCTAATAATTCCTCACGGTTGAAAATGCTGTTGCCGACGCGAAGGAGCAGAATGACCACCACGCTCATACCGACAATAATCGCCCACAGCGAACTGACGCCATTCGGCGATTCAGCATCCGGCGCAAGGAACATGATGACGCTTTCGCCCTGAATCAGCAGCGCCATCGGGATAATGATAAAGCTGGCAAGCAGGTTCGCGGCGCGTGTGCTGGTTGTCTGGCTGGAAACGACCACCGCACCCGTAACCATCACCAGCGCCTGCACCGTCGTAATCAAAATCACCTGCACGACCAGCAGTGCCTGGGGACGCCACGCCAGATCACCAAAAACGAGGCCGCTGAGATAGACGAGCATACCGCCATAGCTGGCGATCAGCGGTGGGATCATCGCAGCCAGCGTTTTGCCGATATAAAGCTCGGTGTTGGTCAGCGGGGTGCTGAGAAGCGGCTCAAGGCTGCGGCGCTCTTTCTCGCCGACAAAAGTTTCCAGCGCGATGACCAGCGAAATCGAGATCGGGAAAAAGCCGACAATCATCAGCATGAACGGAATCGTGCGTTCAGCAACAATTTGCGCGCCATATCCGGCGACAAAATTTGAAAAACGGCCTGCAACAAATTGAGCAATGGATGGGAATAAAAAGGTCAGAATCACAATCGGGGCGACGATGCGCCAATCGCGGAAGCTGTCGCGCACTTCGCGCCGGGTGATGATGAGCGCGTTGCTGAGGGTGTAGCGCCATTCTGACCAGCGACTCGGCTGCTCAAGCGCAATGGGTTCAATCGGTTTAGTCGTGCTTGCCATTGGTTTGCTCCTGAGCTTCGTCTTCCTTGACAACCTGCAAATAAATTTCTTCGAGAGTCTGCGAAATGGGTGAAAGCGTCACGACATCGATCCCCAGGCCGGAGATTCGCCGCAGCAGCGCGGGGTTGGTCATTTTCGGGTCTTCGACTCGGTATCGCAGCCAATCATCGCCAGCTTCTTCGACGCGCACCATGTCGCCAATATCCTTCGCCAGCCCGTTCAGGTGTCCATTCACGCGCAGTTCCATCACAGGATCGCCAACAAATTTGCGCGCCAGTTCGCTAAATGATCCGCTGGCGATGATGCGACCATGCCGGATGATGGCGATATGGTTGGCTAAAATTTCGGCTTCACTGAGGTTGTGTGTGGTAATGAGGAAGGTCACTTCATCCTGCTGAAGTTCGATGATGGCGTCGCGCACCTGTTTGGCGCTCTGGGGATCCATTGCCGAAGTCGGCTCGTCCAGCAGCAGCACTGGAGGGTTGTGCAGCATCGCGCGTACCAGCGCCAATTTTTGCTTCATGCCTTTTGAATATTCCCCCAGGCGTTTGTCCAGCGCGAAGCTCAGGCCAAAACGATCCATAAGGTCAATCGAGCGGCGATAGCGCTCTAAAGCGGACAGCCGATAAACGCGACCAAAAAAATCGAGATATTCGACGGCCTTCATGCGTTCATAGAGGCCATGCTGCTCCGTCAGTACGCCGACGCGCGCGCGCACTTTTTCCGGCTGCTGTACAACGTCATAACCTGCAATCTTCGCCCAACCCGAAGTCGGCGCGAGGATCGAGGTTAACATGCGAACGGTGGTTGTTTTGCCTGCACCATTGGGGCCAAGCACTGCCAGCACTGCCCCCGACGGGACATTTAACGAGACATGATCGACGGCTCGAAAACGATCAAAGTCCTTAATTAACTCATGCGCTTCTATCATAACATTATGAATCCCATGATTCTGAATGGATGTGACTTTCATTCTAGGGGACAAACTTAAGGCTCTGCCCCTTATTTTTGAGGGGATTTGTCTCAATTCATTATGGCATGAGAACACGATTCAGGGGATTAAGGTCAGGTAAATCATCGGCATATTACATCAAATCAACGGTACTCTACAGGGCGCACAATGGCAGATAGAAGTAGCTGTACGCCCTGCAAAACGGATTGCTAGGTCGCTGACCAGAACGAATCGGAGAGATATTTGTAGCCGTTATCCGGGAACAGCGTCACGATAACACCCGGTTCACCCGCCGCAGCCAGTTCCTCGGCAACGCGGAGCGCCGATACCATCGCTGCTCCGGCGCTGATGCCGACCAGATAGCCTTCTTCGCGCGCCAGACGCCGCGCCATGACGTAGGTTTCTTCCGTGCCAGCCGTGATGTTACGATCTGCCAAGTCTTCTTCATAAATTCCCGGCTTGATGGCTGTCGGGATATGTTTCAATCCTTCCAGGCCATGAAACGGTGAATCCGGCTGCATGGAAATGATTTGTATATCCGGGTTATATTCTTTGAGGCGGCGTCCTGTCCCCATCAGCGTCCCCGTTGTGCCGAGTCCGGCGACAAAGTGCGTGACGATGCCGTTAGTTTGCTCCCAGATTTCGACGCCTGTTGTGTGGTAATGTGCCTGCCAATTGGCGGGATTATTGTACTGGTTGGCGTAAAAATATTTGTCTGGCTCATGAGCGACCAGCTCTCGCACCGCCACAATCGCGCCATCCGAGCCTTCAAGCGGATCGGTCAGCACCAATTCCGCGCCGTAAAGCTTGATAATGGCGAGTCGTTCCTGGCTCGCATTGCCGGGGACAAACAGCTTGATTTTGTAGCCCTTTGCCGCCCCGATCATGGCATAAGCGATTCCAGTGTTGCCGCTGGTGCTGTCCACCAGAGTCTTATTCGGGCCAAGTTCGCCGGTCAGTTCGGCCTGCTTGATGATGTTATAGGCGGCGCGATCCTTGACACTGCCACCGGGATTTGTCCATTCCGCTTTGGCATAAATAGCGATATTTTCCGGCAAATGGGCGGTGATGTGCCGAAAGCTGATGAGCGGCGTATTGCCGATTTGCTGCTCAAGCGTAACTGCGGATACAGGGGCGTTCTGGCGTGTGTGATTGGATACAGCGACCATTTTTCCTCTTAGGATTGTAGGCGTTTTAGTAGAGTGAGCAGCCCATACACAACAAAAAAGCGCGAAACATCCACCATCTCAGGGACGTTTCCACGCTTCAAAATTGCTTTCGGCTTTTGCAGGCTTGATCGTTTGAAGCTGTGGTTAACGCCCCAGCTTCAGACAGAAACCCGCCAACATCATTTTAACCATGATAAACTTCATTGATTTCTGACTATGGATTCATAGTGTAAACGAACGCGCATTGCTTTGTCAACGGCTTCCGCGTTCCCTAAATAGACATCCGAAATGATCTGGGTCTTACGGTAATGGGCTGGGTCTTACGTTGAATCATTTGAAAATTCTATTCTCATTCAGAAAGAGGACGGTATGATGGAAAATAAAAATCGCATCATTCAGGGTGCGGGTGTCCACCACATCGCGGTGCAGGCGCGCGATTGGGAGCAGTCCCGGCATTTTTACGAGGACATCCTGGGGATGCCCTATGTCACGACTGTCGAAACGCCCAGCGAAAAATTCGCTTTTTTCGACATTGGTAACGGCAGCTATATCGAGTTATTCCACCCTAATGCCGCCACGCCAGCCCCAGGTAGCCATGCCGCGAATGATCCCGTGACACATTTCGCGCTGACAACCATCAATCTTCATGAGGTGATCGAGCGGGTACGGTCAGCCAATTACACGATTACGGTTGAGCCGTTCAGCATCATCATCGGCAGTTGGGATACAGAAGTCGCGTTTTTCGAAGGGCCAAATGGCGAAAGTATTGAGCTTTTCCAGGTCAACCGGACGATTTAAGCTGGATTTAAAGATATTTAGGCTGAAAATAACCACACCCTTCACAAGAGATGCTAATGTGACGATAGCGATCCATATTGCCAGTGCCTTTAGGACATAGCAACGAAAATCGCAGACTTGTATCTAATCGCAGTCATGTATCTCAAGTAGAGGAGATTTTGTTCAGATGCGTAAGTTTATTGTAATCGGAGTGATGATCTTCGCTGCGCTGACCGCCGCAGTCAACATCATGTTCGCACAGGACTCCAGTGATACCACCTCTGAAACCGCGTGGTTAGGGGTCGCCCTCGCCGAAAATGCCGATCAGGTGATAATCGCCCGTGTGCAGCCGGATTCACCTGCCGACACAGCGGGGCTTCTCGCCGACGATGTGATTGTTTCCTTCAATGGCGAAGCCGTCAGCACCGCTCAAGACCTCAGTGATAAAGTAAAAGCGGCGGCTGCGGGCGACACTGTTGAGATCGAAATTCTGCGGGATGGTGAGGCCCAAACGATTGAAGCCACACTTGGCAGCACACCAGCGCGAGTCTCACGCGGAATGCTTGGTGCTGATCTTGAGCCGATTGACCCGCTGACCTTCGCGGAACGGCTGTTCAACGCCGATCTGGAAACGGCAGATGGTGGCTACACGGTTGTTGATGTACTGGCAAACTTGAATCCTTTCAATCTGGAAGAAGGCGATCTGGTGACAGCGCTCAACGGTCAGAATATCACCGAGTTGGATTTATCGACGCTGCGTGATACGATGCCTCAGATGGATGAACCCGCTTTGGCGCTCACCGTAACACGCGGTGGCGAAGAAATTACACTGGAAAGCGATATGCTGGGTGGTCGCTTCGGGTTTGGCCCTGGTTTCGGCAATCGCGACGGCTTTGGACGTGGCCCGCGCGGAGACCACAATTTTGGGCGCGGCCCTGGTAATCGTGGTGGAAATGGTCGCCCCGACGCGCCCGCTGTGCCGCCCGCCGCACCCGATGACACCGAAACTGAGACAACGGCTGGGCAGGCGTAATTCACATCATATTGCATGGGGATAGTCTCCCCATGCAGTATCATTTTTATTGAGGAGGCATATTGATGATCTTTTCCCACCGACGAACCGTGCAGCGATTTATCGCGATGATCGGCTTAATTTTATGTTTATGGGTAGTTGGCACAGGCAGCGGCGGATTTTTTGATTCTTCATCCGCATCGGCACAGGTGACAGATACCGCCAATTATACGCAGCTTTATCAGCAGGTCAGCCCGTCGGTGGTGGCAATTCGGGTCACAGTAACCGGGCGAAATGGTCGCATCATCGGCAGCAGCACCGGCACCGGCTTCGTGATCGACACCGAAGGTCGCATTGTTACCAATAACCACGTCGTGGATGAAGCTAGCTTCATTGAAATCGAATTTTATGATGGTACATTGGCTGAAGGTCAAATCGTGGGGCTTGATCCCGATTCTGACCTGGCAGTGCTTGACGTAAATGTCCCTGGCGAAAAATTGTTCCCGATCACTTTTGGCGACTCCAATGCGCTGCTGGTGGGTCAGCCAGTGGTGGCAATTGGCAGCCCGTTTGGACAGGATTGGACGCTGACAACAGGCATTGTCAGCGGGCTTAATCGTATGCTGGAAGGCTTGACCAATTATTCAATCGGCGGTGTGATCCAGACGGATGCGGCGATTAACCCTGGCAACAGCGGCGGCCCCCTGCTCAACATGAGCGCTCAGATTGTAGGGGTCAATTCACAGATTGCTACCGAGTCCGGTGCAAATTCTGGCGTTGGCTTTGCCATTCCAAGCAACCTTGTTCAGCGTGTCGCCCGTGAACTCATTCAGGACGGCACAGTGGATTACAGCTACATTGGTATCTCAGGAACCGATGTCACACTGCCAATCATCCGCGCGCTCAACCTGCCGGAAAATACGCGCGGTATTGTGGTCAGCCAGGTTGCGTCAAACGGCCCGGCAGCGCAGGCAGGATTGCACGAAACATCCATTTCAAACAACTCAAAAAGTGCATCAAGCGTGGATGTCATTACCGCGATCAACGGCGTCTCGATCAAAGGCATGGATGAATTGGTTTCTTATCTGGCAGGACAGACGCTTCCAGGGCAGACGATCACGCTCTCGGTGCTGCGCGATGGCACACAAGTGATTAGCCTGCCTGTGCTGCTGCAAACGCGCCCATGAAGCCCTGATTTTGGCCAATAAAAAAGCCGCTAAAATCTATCATAGCGGCTTTTGTTTATTCATTGGGCAATATAAGACTCGAACTTATAACCCCTCCCACGTCAAAGGAGTGCTCTGCCAATTGAGCTAATTGCCCGGTTGTTAATGATGATAAGTATAGCGGCTTTAGCCGAGTTTGCAAGAGCTATTTATTCGTTCCGTGAGCTATATTTGCTAGGTATTGCTGCTGCGAATTTGTTCAGTGACTAAAGTCCTAGTCTGCCAGATTTGCATTTCAAGACCTCTCGAATATCATGATGAAATGTGCGCTTATCATAAACTTTGAGCAAAAATGCGGCAGTATTCTATAACCATTCTCGATATTGCGAATACCTGACGGAATTGATCCACCTGATGACATAATTTCTTGCTATCAAATTTGTCACTATTAGCTGAAAAACCATAGAGCAAAAAGTGATAGAATAAATCATCACAATTCTTAATCGCGTCTTTCTTGACTTTCTACATGCAATTCCGTAAGATAACAGCAGTTATAAACCCAGGAGAAAAACGATGACTGGTGAAACTATCGTAGCAGTTTTTCCATCTCGCGTGATTTTGACCAAAGCGTTAGACCGCATTATGGAATTGGATTACCTTGATATACGCTATGCTGCGATTGTCGCCAAAGCTAACAGCGGCGAGGTCGTTATTCTGGATGATGATATTAGCGCGAATGAAGGCGGGATCGCAGGCGGCACACTCGGCGCGGCGATGACGGCTTTCAGTCTGATGCAGCTTGGCGCTCTCACATTACCCGGCGTTGGGCCGATTATCGCGCTCGGCACGGGTCTGCTGGCGGGCGGGCTGCTGGGCGGCGTCACTGGACGGGTCGCCGCAAATTTGATGGATTTTGATTACAAAAATTATCAGGTCAAAACGCTGGCTTCCGAACTTCAGGCTGGGCATCCGGCGCTGGTGATGGAAGTTGATAACAGCCTCGACGTTTTGACGCAGCTTCGCAAAGACCTGACGCCTTACCGCGCCGAGGTGGTCGAAGAACTCCACGAAGCTCAATTCGCCGTTCATAAGGCCGCCCGACATTAAAGCCGGTTGAAAGCGCCTCGCTTAACCACTAAAATTGCCCTTTGCTGCTGACTCAAGTTGAGTCAGTTTTTAATTTCGCTATTTTGGGGTGGTTATGTTGCGCTTGCCTGTGTCCAACATGCGCTATGGCTGGTGGTTGGGGCTGCTGGTTATCCTGTTTATCAGCGCCGCGCTCTATTTGATGAGCTATCCATTCAGCCTGCCTTATATCGATCATCCCGACGAACCGAATTATTATCTCGCTGGGCAAGAACAACGTGGACTGTTTGATAACCAGGGTTATTATCAAAATGTCCCCCCTGGCTACATGATGCTCCACACCGCGCTACAGCCGATTCTGGAAACGATAGGCATTAGCGGCCTCGCATCAACCACCCAATTCATGCGGCTGATGTCGGTATTTTTCAGCTTAGGAACGCTCATCTTTATCGCGCTGACGGCTCGATTGGCGGGCGGGGAATGGGCAGGGTTGGCAGCGGGCACAGCCTGGGGGGTCGCCCCGCTGGTGCTTGAGAATGGCGTCTACGCGCTGCCCAACCCACCGATTTATCTCACCGTTGCACTAGCTTTATGGTTCGCGACAGTTGCATCGGTCAGGCGGGAGCGCGCTGTTTGGTCAGTATGGAGCGTGATCGTCGGTTTGGGCGCTGTCGTCCTGCGTTATCCGATGATTCCGGCATTAGCGCCGGGGTTTATCGTGGCACTCCTCATTTTTATGCGTCAGCGACAGCTTGGGCTGCGTTTATTGGCGATCCAAATCGTGTTAATCGGCGCGACGGCCTTCTGGCTCATCTTCATTTACGGCGTCGATTTCGCAAATCTTCAGCGTTACGGGGCTGTCGTGCGCGACCAGGGCTTCGCCAATATTCTGAATGTTGACCGCACCGTCAACAATGTTTATCACGCAATTTTGCCGCTCTCGCCTCTGGCTTTTATCATGATTTGCGGGTTGGGAACAGCCGCATTTTTCATCGCGAAACGCTGGGGCTTGCCGCGCGTTCAGCCCATCGTCGCCGGATTGTGTGTGCTGCTCATCATCACCATTCCCTGGCTCATCAACACCTTTAATCAAATCCATATCGATACGATTCGCTATGCGCTTCCGGCGACTGTCGTGGCCTGTGTCCTGATGGGCATGGGATTGCAGCAAATTGTGTTTTTGCTGCCGAAGCGCTGGTTCAGCGGGGTTATCGTGGCGCTGCCATTGATTGCACTCGTTTTCATTCCGCAGCTACAGGCCGATTGGCAGTTGGTTCAAAATCGCCGCCTGCCGGATTCGCGCGTCGCCCTGCGCACGTGGTTCGACGTTAATCTTGAGCCAGGGACGGTGCTGGTGGACGAAGAAAATCACAAAACGTTTAATCCGATCTGGGGCGGCATCCCCTATCGCACCTGGGTCGATTGGATTGTGACCGATGACGTGATGCAGCACTCGGCGGCGGAATGGCGCGACGAACAGGGCATTTCCTACGCCGAAATCTCACGTTTTCAAATTGAAGCCATAAAGCGCACCGAAGCGGGTCAGGCTTATCTGGCGCGACTGCTCCATCTGCGCGATTTTTTCACACCCCCGTCCGCGCGCGGCCCGGAAATGGCGTTTTATCGGTTGTGGCGCATGGAGCATGAGACGCAAATCAACTTTGGCGAACATATCCGCTTAATCGGCTACGATCAAAGCGCGGTGCAGCTTAAAGCGGGCGAAAATCTGACGCTTCGATTTTATTGGCAGCCGCAGGGTACACCCGACGATAATTATTCGTTATTTATCCACCTTGTCCCGGCTGACGTTTACGAAATCATCGCCCAGGCCGATGGCGCGCCCGCCGTCCCTGAACGCCCGACGCTCACCTGGAACGAGCCGAGCGAAACGCTCATCAGCCCGCCGTTTAATCTGGCAATCCCTCCAGATACCGCGCTGGGGACGTACCGCGTTTTTATTGGACTCTATAACTACACGAATCTCCAGCGTTTGACGCTCGACGACGGCAGCGACACCTGGATGCTCGGAGAGATTAAGGTTTCGGACTAGCGGGTTGGTTTCCTGAATGCTCCGACATATAATTTTCAGTAGAGCATTTAAGGAGTCGCTATGTCCCAAGAAGACGCCATCCGTCGTGCGGTGAACGAAGCCGTGCGCCGTCAACTCAACCAGGCCACACCTCCCGCGAAAACGATTATTGATGCTGACGTGGTGAATGGTGTGCCGGAAGGCGGGACGCTGGTGCTGCCCGCTGGCGCGATTCTGACTCCGTTGGCGCAGACGGCTCTTTTGGAACGCAAAATTAAGCTGATTACCGAGTCTGAAAATGCGCCGAAAGGGGATCGCACGGTGGCGATTGGCGCAGATCATGGCGGCTATCCGATGAAAGAGATGCTGAAAACCATGCTGCAAGGCCAATATATTGTCACCGACTGCGGCACGAACAGCAGCGAAAGCGTCGATTATCCCGATTTTGCACTGGCGGTTGCGCAGATGGTCAGCAGCGGGCGGGCGTGGCGCGGCATCATGATCGACGGTGCGGGCATCGGCTCGTGCATGGTCGCGAATAAAGTGCCGGGGGTGCGCGCCGCTTTGTGTTACGATCAGGCGACAGCCGTCAACAGCCGCGAACACAACGACGCCAATTTATTGACCCTGGGCGCGGGGCTGATCGGCAATAATCTGGCGAAACTGATTGTCGAAACCTGGCTGGCAACCGATTTTGGCGGCGGACGACACGCCAAACGAGTCGATAAAATTATGGCAATTGAAAAACGTTATCGGGAATCGTGATATGGCAAAACAACTGACAAACTCACAGCTTGATAAACTGGTCGATGAAATCACCAAGCAGGTCATGTCGCGCATGAAAACGGATGGCACAGCCGCGCCAACGGTGCACGACCCGAACTGCTGCGCGCATGACGACGATGGGCGCTGCGTGAAGCATTGCAGTGATCGCGTCCAGACGGTCATCAGCAGCGGCGCGGGTCGCATCAGCTCTGGCCTGGGCTACATCCCGCGCGATCTGAGTGTGGCACGGCTGATCGATCACACCTTGCTCAAGCCGGACGCCAGCGCGGACGAAATCGCCCAGCTTTGCCGCGAGGCGCGTGAATATCACTTCGCGTCGGTGTGCATCAACAGCGCTTACGTGCCGCTGTGCCGCGATCTGCTCAAGGGCAGCGATGTCGCCGTTTGCACCGTCGTCGGTTTCCCGCTGGGTGCATCCCCGCCGGAAGTAAAAGCCTATGAGGCACAGTTGGCAATTCAAAACGGCGCTAGTGAAATCGACATGGTGATGAACATCGGCGCGCTGAAAAGCCGTGACCTGAAAGCGCTGCACCGCGACATCGCAACCGTCGTCGCGACGTGCCACGCGAATAACGTGATCTGCAAAGTGATTCTCGAAACGTCAAAATTAGACGACGAAGAAAAAGTCATCGCCTCCCAGGTTTGCAAAATCGCCGGGGCGGATTTCGTCAAAACCAGCACGGGATTTGGCGGTGGCGGCGCGACGGTTGGCGACGTGGCATTGATGCGCAAGGTCGTCGGCGCAGACATCGGCGTGAAAGCGTCGGGCGGGGTGCGGACGCTGGATGATGCGCAGGCGATGGTCAAGGCCGGGGCAACCCGCATCGGCGCAAGCGCAGGCGTCGCGATTGTGAAAGCCGAGCGAGGCGAAACATCCGTCGGCGCTAGCAAGGGTTATTAATTTTCATGCCCGAAACCGACACCATATCCGACCATTTTCTCCCCCTCACCGTCGATTCGCTGGCGGAGCAATTCGCGACTTGCGGCTTGGCGGCGGGGCAGACCGTCCTCGTCCACAGCAGCATGAGCAAAATGGGCTGGATTACGGGCGGCCCGGTGGCGGTGATTCAAGCGCTTTTGCGCGTTCTCACGCCCACAGGCACACTCATGATGCCCACGCATACTTCTGCCAATACTGATCCAACGCATTGGCAGCATCCCCCTGTGCCGGAAAGCTGGTGGCCTGTTATTCAGCAGTATTCTCCGGCTTTCGATCCCGCCATCACGCCAACGCGCGAAATGGGCGTCATTGCGGAACTTTTTCGCACCTGGCCTGGGGCGCTCCGCAGCGCTCATCCGATTGGCTCATTCGCAGCATTAGGGCCAAACGCCGCTTATCTGACCACAAATCACGAGCTTCTCGATATGTTTGGGGAGAACTCCCCTATCGGCAAATTGTATGAACTTGACGGCTACGTCCTGCTGCTCGGCGTCAATCATGAAAATAACACATCGCTGCATTTGGCTGAATTTCGTGCCAACTGGCCTGGGAAGCATACCAATCTCGAAGGCACATCGATGTTTGTCAACGGCGTGCGCCAGTGGGTCGAATTTGATACGCTCTCGTTGGAAACCGACGACTTTAACCAGATTGGCGACAGCTACGAAGCGCAAAATTTGATTCCACGCCACAAGGTCGGGCAGGCCGAAGTACGATTCATGAGACAGCGCCCACTCATCGATTACGCGGTAAAATGGATGGAGAGCAACCGTGCGGTGGGTACGTGATCTTTATCGCCGCAGTTATGGCACTGAGGAAACACCCGATTTTCGAATCGGATTTTTCGTCGGCATCCTGGGCGGGCTGGTGGGCGCGCTGGTCATGCGCGGGTATGAACGCAAAATCGCGCCGCAAATTTTTCCGGGCGTCAGCGATCAGCCCGAAAACGCCGAGATCACACCGCCGATTGTGAAACTGTATCGCGACGGCGAAACGGCATCGGCAGCTTGGGGACGCATTCTGTTCACGATGCTGATGAATCATGAACCCGTATTCGGGCAGACGCAAAATCAGCTTCAGGAATGGGTCTATCTAGCTTACGGCATGACGATGGGCGCATTCTACGGCGGGACACGCACGACAACGCGCTGGCGTGATCTGGCAAGCGGATTTTTTTACGGCCTGCGGCTGTGGCTGGGCGAAACACTTGGGTTATCCTTATTGGGTTTACGGGCTGACCCGCGTTCATTTTCGCTGCGGCAGCATGGGTGGCACTTGAGCCGCCAGTGGGTCTATAGTTTTACGACCACCGCCGTAACGCGCATCCTGTACCGGCTGGTCACGACGAAAAAATAAGGTTTGGTCTGATACAATAGGTGAATAAAGCTGAAGGCTGCGGTTGACAGCGCATCTCTCAATTTAAGGAGCTTACGAAAATGGCAGAAGCACTCGGAATGATCGAAACCAAGTCCTTCGCGGCGCTGGTGGAAGCCGCCGACGCGATGGTGAAAGCGGCGCGCGTCGAACTGGTCAGCTACGAAAAAACGGGTGGCGGACTCGTCACGGCGATTGTGCGCGGCGATGTCGCAGCAGTCAAGGCGGCAGTTGAAGCGGGCGTCCGCAGCGCCGAAAAAGTTGGCGAAATTGTGGCGGTCCACGTGATTCCCCGCCCGCACGTCAATGTGGATGCGGTTCTGCCGTTGGGCCGCACCGATGACGGCAAAGCAGGCATGGCAAAGGAATAACAATGCTGCTGGCAAAGGTCATCGGAACAGTCGTCGCCAGCGCTAAAACCGAGCGCGTGGACGGCCTGAAAATGCTCATCCTCCAGCCGCTTGACCTCGACGGCAAGCCGAAGGGAAATTACGTGGTGGCCTTTGACGCGGTGGGCGCGGGCGACGGCGAGGTGGTGCTGTACGTCACGGGCAGCAGCGCCCGCCAGACCCCAACCACCGATGGTCGCCCTGCCGACGCGACAATCTTCGCGATTGTCGATACGTGGGACGTGGGCGGCGCGGTCAAGTATGAGAAGGCAAGTGCTGAGTAGAAAGTGCTGAGTGCTGAGGGAGATTAGGTTATCAAGTTGATACAAATCAAGGAAAAATCCAAACGTAAACCTGAACACATTTTAATGGATGCAATAGGTTTTACGGATGAAGACCTTGAAGCTAACCTTGAGGGCAGCTTGAGCGATAGTCAGCAAAATTGGCTAAAACGTGAACGAGCTTGGTGGATATATCGCATTGTTTTAGCCTTAATTGCATTTACTGCTGGCTGCGGGTTTGTTCTTGTTAACCGTCTAAGAGATATAGATATATATAGCATTATTATTGGTTTTTGTATTTTTACTGGTATTTTCGTTTTTGCGGCAGCTTCAAAATGGCTGCGATTCAACGCCGATTTGCGCGATGGAATTGAAATTGCAGAAGGCCGGATAAAACTCGATATTCGTGACGAGGCTCAAGAACGCAGCAGATATCGAATTATCATTGAGCATGTCACTCTTAAAATTGATAAAGAAGTATTTTTAGCTTTCAAAAATGGCGACCCGTATGCCATTTATTATTTGCCGCATACAAAAAATATTCTTTCAGCAGTATGGCTCCGTTAAATCAGATGGTCACAAACATTTCTCTCGAACAAAATCAAATCGCTGAATTTTGTGAGCGCCATAAAATTCGCAAGCTCGCGCTGTTTGGCTCGGTACTGCGTGATGATTTTGAGGCGGATAGCGATGTCGATGTACTGGTCGAATATGAGCCGAACGCTCATACCACTCTCTTTGATATAGCTGCTCAAGAGATAGAATTAAGCGACATCATCGGGCGAAAAGTCGATTTGCGTACTGCTGAGGACTTGAGCCGCTACTTCCGCGATAAAGTGGTCAGCACAGCCGAGAAAATCTATGAACGAAGCTGACCTGATTCGCTTACATCATATGCTGGATGCGAGTCACGAAACCCAATCATTTATTGAAGGTAAAACAAGAAGTTCACTAGATACTGATCGGATGCTGATGTTAGCTTTGGTCAAAGATATTGAAATCATTGGCGAGGCGGCATCAAAAATCAGCAAAGAAACTCAGGATACGATAACGCAAATCCCCTGAGCGGTAATTATCGGGATGCGAAATCGTTTAATTCACGCCTATTTTGACATCAACCTGAATATTCTGTGGGAAACAGTCACACTAGCGATTCCACCCATGATTGTTGAACTTGAAAAGCTGATTCCTGGCAAAGAATAATTTCATTTCAAAACGCCAAACTTAACCCCCATCACAAAATCGATTTAACCCACATTGCTTAAACGTTATCTACAGATTTTTGTAGATTTTTACACCGCAACAGTTTTGAATTAATCGCCTTCGCTGACAATCTGCCTGAACCAAAATTTTTCGCTTAATCACCTGCGTGGATTTTCGCGGATCGCCCCGTTTATCATTCTGTCTCGTGAGGCGAATTCCCCTCCAATTATCACCGGACATCACACGCCAAGAGGTAAACAATGACCTTTTTCTCTCGCAGAATCAAATTTTCGCTGCTCGCATCGCTGCTGATTTTGCTTGCAGTCACCACCGCCCATGCCCAGGAAGAGACCAAATGTGAAGCGGGATTTCGCCTCATTGTCCACACGATGGGCGCGGCGTGCGTTTCGGAAAACCCGGAGCGTGTCGTCGCGCTCGAATGGACATATGTTGAAGATTTGCTGGCGGTTGGCGTCCAGCCTATCGGCATCGCGGATATTGAGGGCTATAACACCTGGGTGAAAATCCCCATCGCGCTGGACGAAAATGTCGCCGACGTGGGGGATCGCAGCGAACCCAACCTTGAACTGATTACCGAACTCAACCCCGATCTGATTATCGCCGTGAATTTCCGCGTCATCGAAAATTATGACGATCTGAGCGCGATTGCCCCAACGCTCGTGTTTAATCCCTATCCCGACGATCTCAGCGTCTCGCAATATGAGGAAATGACGACCACCTTCACGACGATTGCGACGGCGGTCAACAAAGAAGCCGAGGGTGAAGCGGTTTTAGCCGATATGGATGCCTATTTCGCCAGCGCCCAAGCCACGCTCGAAGCAGCAGGACGCGGCGGCGAAACTTTCATTCTGTCGCAGGGCTGGACGTATGACAACCTCGCGACTTTCCGTCTGTTTACCGATAATGCGATGGCGGTGCAAATTTTGGCGCAGCTTGGCCTGGAAAATGCCTGGGACGCCGATCCGCAGTTATACGGCTTTTCGGAAATCGGCATCGAAGGCTTTACCGAAGTTGGCGACACCAATTTTTTCTACGTGGCACAGGAAAGCGACAACGACATTTTTAACGAGTCGCCGCTGTGGAGCAAGCTGCCATTTGTAGAATCAGAGCGCGCTTACTGGATGGGCGGTGATGTCTGGCTGTTCGGCGGGCCGCTCTCGGCGGAATTGATTGTCGATACCGTGCTGCAAGCGATGGGCATCGAACTACCGCAAGCGGAAGCTACGCCTGAAGCCACCGAAGCCAGCTAATGGGCTAATATCGTCGGGGTGCATCATAGTTTGGCTGATATTGTCAGTCATCGAACGGTTTCGACCCCCTCAGCCTGAATCCGTATAAAATACAATCAACTGAAACCGTGATTGAGCAATCTTGCTCATCAAGAAGGACATATCCGACCATGAAGAAACAAATTTTTACGCTTGCCCTGCTTATTCTGATGATGCTGGTTGCGCCTGTCTCGGCGCAGGAAAGCACCGAATGTGAACCTGGCTTCCGCCTGTTTGACCATGAACTGCTGGCAACCGACCCCGTTTGCATTCCCGAAAATCCCCAGCAGATCGCGTCCTTCGAAAATGCTGCTACCGAACTGCTGCTCTTTACCGATAAAGAGATTGTCGGCACATTCGGCGCATTCACCAAAGACGAAATGAGCGCATCACTTCCGGCGCTGACCGAAAAACTAGCACCTATCACCGGGTTCGAATGGCCCCTCAATCTGGAACTGCTGCTGGAAACTTCACCTGACCTGATCGCCACCTATGAAAACGAGACAATGCCCTATGACCAGTTAAGCCAGATCGCGCCGACGGTTATCTTCGCGGCGGGCATCGCTGAAGGGGATTGGAAAACGGCAACCGAATTCTGGAGTGAGGTCTTTAACGTTCAGGATATTTACCAGGAAATGCTCGCTACTTATGACGCGCGCGTTGCCGAATTGCAGGCTGCATTGGGGGAAGATCGTGGCGAAACTGAAGTCTCGCTGGTACTCGGCAGTTCCTACTTTAACCTGATCTACACAGCCGATGCGCCCATAAGCTTAATTTTGCAGGATGTCGGGTTAGGGCGTCCGGCTTCACAGATGCTCAACAGCGAGGAATCCCTGGCGCAATATGAAAACACGACGTTCGCTTATCTGTCTGATGAGACTCTCAACCTCGCCGATGGGGATGTGATTTTCCTCTTTACCTTCCCAGCGCTCGATACCACAGCCAGCGACCAGTACCTCGTAGATTTTCAGGCGAACCCGCTGTGGCAGAGCCTGAACGCGGTGAAAAACGGACAGTCCTATCTGGTTGGGTCACATTGGGCGCGCGGCAATACCTATTTACTCGCCAATGCGATTCTGGACGATCTTTTCGAATATCTGACCGATACCGAGCCAACTATTCCCAATCCGATTGAGGCGTTCGCCAACCTGGAAGCAACGCCCGAAGCAACAGCCGAATCATAAGAAATGACTGCTCAAGCAAAACTGGTTTCTAAAAACACCTCACGCTTTCTCGGCAGCCGCGCCTTGCTGCTGCCGGGGCTGATTATTGGCTTGATTCTCCTCATCCTGTGTTTGCTATGGAGCATTACACTTGGGGCCGCCGACATCAGCCCGCAAATTGTCTACGATGCGCTGCTCAACTTTGATGAAACGAGCTTCCAGCATCTCATCATTCAGACGGTGCGGCTGCCGCGCGTTCTGACGGGTGTCGTTGTGGGCGCGGCGCTGGCAGTATCGGGCGCAATCATGCAAGGGCTGACACGCAACCCCCTGGCAGACAGCGGCATCCTCGGCATTAACAGCGGGGCAGCATTTGCTGTTGTCATGGCTGTTTTTCTGCTTGGCAACCCACCGTTATCCGTTTATGCCTTTTTCGGCTTCCTCGGCGCGGCTGTAGCGGCGATACTGGTCTACGGCCTCGGCTCGATGGGGCGCGGCGGCGCGACTCCGCTCAAGCTGACGCTGGCAGGCGTGATTTTGTCGGCCTTTGTTTCTGCTTTCACGACAGCCATTTTGATCGGCGACCAGGAAACACTCGAAAAAATCCGCTTCTGGACAGCCGGGTCGCTGGCAGGGCGCGAAATGCCGCTGCTGCTGCAAACGTCGCCGTATATTCTGGTGGGCTTAATCGCTTCTCTGTTCCTCAGCCGCCAGATCACAACGATCAGCCTGGGGGAAGATGTGGCGAAAGGACTGGGGCAAAATACGGCCTGGGTGCGCGGCATCGCGGCGATCATCGTCGTGCTGCTGGCGGGCGGCGCGGTGGCTTTGGCAGGGCCGATTGGTTTTGTCGGCCTGGTGGTCCCGCATGTGGTTCGCTTTATCGTCGGCGTTGATTATCGCTGGGTCGTTCCTTATTCTGCGGTTTTGGGCGCAATCCTGGTAACAGTTGCCGATGTTGGCGCACGTGTGGTTATCCGCCCGCAAGAGCTGCCTGTTGGCGTGATGATGGCATTCGTGGGCGCGCCATTTTTTATCTGGCTGGCGCGCTGGAAGGTGAAACGCTGATGGCTGCTCAACGCGAAATCAAGTCAACCTGGATCACCGTTCGCCCGCGTTTCATGTCTTTTCGCGTGGATAAGCGCGTACCGGGGATCGCGCTTGCGATTCTGATTTTTACATTTGCCACGCTGGTATTCAGCATCAGCTATGGCGAATACGATATTTCGCCCTATGAAGTCGTCCGCACCATTTTCAATTTGAATCAGGATCATCCCGACTACGCCAACTATAAATTGGTGGTGCATACCTTCCGGCTGCCACGCATCGTCCTGGCATTTTTAGTCGGCGCGGCGTTGGCGACATCGGGCGCGCTCATGCAGGGCATCACGCGCAATCCGCTCGCCGATCCTTATTTGATCGGTGTCAGCGGCGGCGCAAGTTTGGCAGCCGTCACGATCATCGTCTGGGTGCGGAATGTGCCGATTGGCTTACTACCCTGGGCGGCCTTTGTCGGCGCGGGACTCACGGCGGCGGCGATCTATACCCTGGCGTGGAAAGGCGGAAAAAGCACCCCAATTCGCTTGATTCTGATCGGCATTGCGCTGGAATCTGTCTTAGGCGCGGTGACAACGATGATGATGCTGTTTGGCAATATTAACGACGTGCAGCAGGCTTACGTCTGGCTGACCGGAAGTGTCTACGGGCGAAATTGGGAACACGTTCAGGCGCTCGGAAGCTGGCTGCTGATTTTTCTGCCAGCAGCATTTTTCCTGGCACGCCATCTCAATACGCTTGGCCTGGGCGACGACACGGCAAAAGGGCTGGGTCTGCGGGTTGAATGGCAGCGCGGCCTGCTGATGCTCATCAGCGTGGCGCTGGCAGCCGCAGCCGTCGCCGTCGCAGGCACAATCGGCTTTGTCGGGCTGGTCGCGCCGCATATTGCGCGCCGGTTGGTGGGGCCGCTGCACGAAGGTCTGCTGCCGATCAGCGCCTTATTTGGTGGAGCGCTGCTGGTGCTGGCTGATTTAATCGGGCGTTGGGCAATTGCACCCTCCGAACTGCCTGTCGGCGTCGTCACCGCGATGATCGGCGCGCCCTACTTTTTGTATCTGTTTTATCGCAACCGGAATCAGTCATGAGTCAATTAAACGCACATAACCTGACCCTGGCCTATGAGAATGTCCTGATTATCGAAAACATGGGGCTAACAATCCCCGCTGGCAGAATCACCGCACTAGTTGGCCCAAACGGCTGTGGAAAATCGACACTGCTGCGCGGCATCTCACGACTATTAAAACCGCGCCAGGGCAATGTCCTGCTGGAAAGCCAGGACATCTGGAAACTGCCAACGAAAGAACTGGCAAAACTGCTTGGAATTCTCCCACAAGGCCCAGTCGCGCCGGAGGGCTTAACCGTTCACGAATTGGTCGCACAGGGGCGCTATCCTCACCAGAGCTGGCTGCAACAGTGGTCGCCAGAAGACGAACGCATCACCCGCGACGCGCTAGAAATCACGAATATCACCGAATTTGCAGACCGTCCTGTCGATACCCTCTCCGGCGGGCAGCGTCAGCGCGCCTGGATCGCGATGACACTCGCGCAGGATAGTGAAATTATTCTGCTGGACGAGCCGACTACCTTTCTTGATCTGGCTTATCAGATCGAAGTGCTTGATCTGCTGCACCAATTGAATATTGAGCGCCAAAAGACCATTGTCATGGTGCTGCACGATCTGAATCATGCCTGCCGCTATGCCGATTATCTGGTCGCGGTACGCGCCGGACGCATTAATGCTCAAGGCGAGCCGTCACAGGTCGTCACGGAAAATCTGGTGCGCGAGGTGTTTGGAATCGACTGCAAAATTATCCCCGACCCGGTGACGAACACGCCGCTGGTTGTGCCTATCGGAAAAGTTGACAAAAGCCGCCAGCCTCAAGCCTCGCTGAATGGCAAACATGGCGATATTGTTCAAGATCGATGAAAGAGGACTCATGAGTGCTGGAAAACCTGCCGTCAAGGCTTACTGCAATGTGATGGCAATTGAAAAAGGGCTTGATCCCGTCGGATATGCGGGTGACTTTGAAGATTTGCTAGTGATCGAAATTCCGCTGCCCTGGAAAAGCAGCATGTACTCCAAAGCGGGTACACTCCCCCAGGAAATTCTCGATCTTTTTGAAGTGTGGCTGAAAAATTATCGCGAAGGCAAAGGCTATCCACACCGGATTTTAATGGTCGCGCCAGACACCGATTATTCACGCCCCGATCAACGCCGAGTCATGTACTACACGCGGCAGCCCGGAGGATTTGCGCAGTTCGACAAAACGGAATACGCTGTCCCCATCGAGCAAATGGGTATGCTGTCCTGGGCATTGTTCGAAGCCAAAGACAGCCTTACGGAGTTTGAGCGCTACCGCACACCGGAAGCAGATTCGGTTCGCGATCTGATGGTCTGCACACACGGTACGGTGGATGTCGCCTGCGCCAAATTCGGCTATCCGCTTTTTAAGCACCTGCGTTCAAAATATGCATCGGATTCTCTGCGCGTATGGCGCGTCAGTCACTTTGGCGGGCATGTCTTTGCGCCAACACTGATGGATATGCCCATTGGTCATTATTGGGCGTATGTCGAGGAAGAACAGGCCGCACAGATCATTCAACGCAGTGGGGATGCAAGCCAGCTTCGCGGGCATTATCGCGGCTGGGCAGGTCTGGAGAGCAACTTTTTGCAGGCCGCAGAGCGCGAAATGTGGCAGTGTGAAGGCTGGGATTGGTTCGCTTATCCCAAATCGGGTCAGGTCATCACGCAGGACGACAGCGATCCCGACGAACCCAAATGGGGCGAAATCCAGATTGATTACACATCACCAACACATCAGGGCGTCTATCGGGCGCGTGTCGAGATTCAAAAGCGTATCAGCCTGCTTCCAAGCACCGATTACAAAGAAGAATATGCCTATCCCCAGTATGTTGTGACTGATTTGCGGAAAGTAGATAAAACCTAGCCTATCTATTCCGCAGTGAAAATTCGAAATACTGGCGGGCGTTGACCGATGCAGCGCCCGCCGCTCATATGCCATTTCCAGGCGATTTGACAGCGTTACCAACCGGGATTATGCACATCAAAACGATAATTGATGACATCATTTGCCAGGGGCAAGCGATAACGGTCAGGATTTGAATGATTGTAGGCTTTGGTCGGCATATTGAGCATTACAGCATCTTTGTCGCCAATATTCTGAATAGCATGGTAAACGTGGTGGGGGAAAATAATCAACCCGCGACGGTATTCACTCATATAAATTTCGTTAATCATGCGGTAAGTTGGGGACTCCGGGCGGTCATCATAAAGCACAATTTTCACGCTGCCCAGGCTGTGAAAAATGCGGTCATCCTGCTCCTGATGCATACTCCAGCCCTTCACGTGATAGGGGCGAATGGTCATTTGATAGATATAAACCAGCGGTGCTTCGTGGAAATTCCACGCGGGGTTAAAAATTTCGCAAAGCGATCCTCGCTCATCGACGTGCGTATGAACATAGTGCAGGCGAACCCCGTCAATCAAGGGTTGGACATACTCACCGCTGGAGCTAACGGATTGATAATCTTTTTTCGGTTGCGATGTTGTCATATTCTCTCCCGGTATACATTTTTGTTTTCATGATACCGGGAAAGGTAATCCTTGCAAGGATACTTTGGCAACTCCTACAGACCAAACTGGTTCCCCTGCTTATCGCACTCAGGGCTGCTGTCGTCTGGGCATAGCTGTGCATGGCTTGCGTCCTGCAAAATGAATTGCAGTCGATTTTAGCGCATGATCTCGTCGGCAAAGCCATGCTTGACACAGGTTTCGGCGTCAATCCAGAAATCGCGCGTCAGCATCGCGCGGATTTCGTCTACGGTGAGCTTGGAATGCTTGGCATAAAACTCAACCAGTCGATCCATCGCCTTCGATTGCAGGGTCATTTCGTCCTTAAACTGCTCGTGCGTCCCCCACATGAAGCTGGAAAGCTGGTGGATAAGCATAAAGCTGTTCGGCAGGATATAGCGCTTGGTGCAGGATGCGGCGATGAGCGTCGCGGCGCTGGCACAGATGCCTTCAACCACTGAATAGATCGGCGATTTAATCATCGTCAACTGGTCGGCGATGCTGAAGCCGGAAAAGAGACTGCCGCCGTAGGAGTGAATATGCAGCCAGATGGGCGTGGCGGGCATCCCTTCCAATCCTCGTGCCGCATATTCGGTTCGCAGTCGGGCATCAGTCCGACGCAGGGCGCGCATCAAGGCCAGGCAGCGATCACTATCCACATCGGCATAAAAATAGATGTGGTTATCTACAGTTTCAACCGTCAGGCGCGGCGCTTCGTCGTCTTTCGCGCTGTTGGCTTTGTACTCGACATCGGTTAAAAAGTGACGTGCTTTGTTTAGCATGATCCTCAGCTTTCAATTTGAACAGGTTTTTGAAGAGTCAAATGGATGAAATGTCGTCACTTGCGCCGAATTATTCAAAATTTCGAGGCGCAGTCCGCAGGCTGTAACTGGTTTGATACACTTGTGAGCGTTTCATGGTGCGCCCCTTTCTTATCACTGAAATATTGCAATAATAACATTATATACGGCTCAGAATAGATCACAAGGGTTCAGAATACGAACCCCGTAAAGTTGGGGGCATAATCTCTGAACGCCAATCATTCTAAAATCTGCGATAATGGAAACCTATTTAACTTTACGGTGCTTCATGAAAATCTATCTGCCTTTACTGCTTGCTCCCTTATTAATGTTGTATACACCATCCCAGGCCCAGGATGAGCCCCCTGGCTACCGGGTAGTCGGCTATTATGCGAATTGGGCGGTTTACAGCGGTTATGACGTGACGCACATCGCCGCCGACAAACTGACGCATATCAATTACGCTTTTGCGCTGATTTCCCCCGAAGGCGAAGTCGTGTTAGGTGACGAATGGGCGGATACGCAGTTCCCTTATCCCGGCGATGCGGAAAATCAACCCTTAAAAGGCAATTTTCATCAACTAAATTTGCTTAAAGAACAAAACCCTGGCTTGCAAACACTGATCGCCATCGGTGGCTGGACAGGCTCGGCAAAATTTTCGGATGCCGCGCTGACGGCAGAATCTCGCCAGCGATTCGCGCAGTCCGCCGTCGAGTTTGTCACCCGCTACGGCTTTGATGGCGTCGATATTGACTGGGAGTTTCCGACAGGCGGCGGGTTAGCGGGCAACATTGAGCGCCCTGAAGATGCTGAAAATTTTGTACTCCTGCTGCAAACGCTGCGGGAGCAGTTGGATGCGCAAGGTACACGCGACGGCAAAAATTATTTACTGACCATTGCACTGCCTGCCGCACCAAACGCTTACCAGCCGCTCGATTGGGAGCGGATTCACCCGCTGCTCGATTGGGTCAACGTGATGGCGTATGACATGAACGGCTGGAAAAATGTCACCGATTTCAATGCGCCGCTGTACCCTGCCGCGCCGGAATCGGTGGGTCAAATCGCAATTGATCCGGCGATCACCGATTTATTAGCAAAAAATATTCCATCCGATAAGCTGGTGATGGGGCTGCCCTTTTACGGCTACGCTTGGAATGGTGTCGAAAGCGCCAACAACGGCCTCTATCAGCTTCACACAGGCCGGGGCGTGAGCGCAGCATCCGGCGAAAGTACGCTCACTTATCGGCAAATTGCTGATCTTGATTCGAGCGGCTACACGCGATTTTGGGATGAGGTCGCGCGTGTCCCCTGGCTTTATAACGCCGATGAGCGCGTCATGATCTCGTATGACGATGCTGAATCGATTGCCGCTAAAGCGGCCTATGTGCGTGAGCATCAGCTTGGCGGGTTGATGATCTGGGAACTCAGCCTGGACACACCCAACGCCGATTTGCTGACGGTAGTCTACAACGGTTTGCATTCACCTGAATAATTTACAGAGATTGTAGCCACCATGTAGGGGCGCATGGCTGTGTACCCAAATTAAATACCTCGCCCACACAATCCAACCAAAGCACCATTTGCGTACATAGAGAAGAAGCGACACAATATTTTCAAAATCGCGTAACTTTAGAGGCAATCATGCGCCCTACCATCCTTTTCTACAATCCGGTTTCCACCAGCAAGGGCAAGCAGCGCCTACCGCTCTCACTCATGGCTGTTGCGGCAGTCATTCAGGATGACTACGATATCGAATTTATCGACGGCAACCTGATTGACGACCCCGCCGACTACATTATCGAACGTGCTAAAGCAACCCAATCCAAACTTTTAGCCGTGACCTGTATGCCAGGGCCACAGATTCGTCAGGCCGTCCCCGTTTGCAAAAGAGTCAAAGCGGAACTGCCCAATCTGACGATTCTCTGGGGCGGTTATTTCGGCACGCAGCATTACGAAGTCGCGCTCAAAAGTGATTTCGTCGATTACGTGATTCAGGGGCAGGGCGAAGCGCCATTCCGCCAATTTGTCGATCTGCTGCATCACGGCGGCGCGCTGCACGACATCCCCTCGCTGGCTTATAACGATCATGGCATCATCAAGGTCAATCCGCGCGCAGCAAACGTGCCGATGGATAATCTGCCCTGGTTTCCGTATGACAAAATTGACGTGGCGCGCTACGTCGGCAGAAGCTACCTGGGGACGCGCGTCCTCAACCACAATACCTCATTCGGCTGCCCGTTTGCATGCTCGTTCTGCGCGGTGGTCGCGCTCAGTAATCGGCGCTGGCTGCCGGAAAGCGCCAAACGGGTTGCCGATATCGTCACCAATATGCAGGACAAATGGAACATCAACGGCCTCGAATTCCACGATATGGATTTTTTTGTGAGCCGCGAAAGAACCGAGGAATTTTCCGAACGCATTACGGGCAAGGGCATAAGCTGGTGGGGGCTGGGGCGCGTCGATACACTGATGAGCTACAGCGACGCCACCTGGGAAAAAATGAAACGCAGCGGCGCGAAGATGATTTTTATGGGCGCGGAATCCGGCGACGACGAAACCCTCAAGCGCATGAACAAAGGCGGAAAATCCAGCACAAGCATGACGCTGGCGCTGGTCGAGCGCATGAAACATTACGGCATCGTGCCGGAACTCTCATTCGTCCTCGGCAACCCGCCTGACCCTGCCGAAGACATCGAATCGACGATCAACTTTATCCGCAAAATCAAGCAGATCAACCCAGCGACGGAGCTAGTGCTGTACATTTACACGCCCGTGCCGCAGGAAGGCAGCATTTTGCTGGACGAAGCGACGCGGCTTGGCTTCCGCTTCCCCGAAACGCTGGAAGAATGGGCCAGCCCGGAATGGGCAAAATTTTCGATGCGCCGTGATCCCAGCACGCCCTGGTTCAAGGACACCACACGCCGCCGGGTACGCAATTTTGAGTCGGTCATCAACGCCTATTACCCCACTGTCACCGACATTCGGCTGCAAGGCCAATGGAAACGCTGGCTGCGAATGCTTAGCGGCTGGCGCTACAAGCTGGAATATTATGATTGGCCCTATGAATTAAAAGCGCTTCAGCGGATCGTCCATTATCGCAGGCCGGAAACCACAGGCTTCTAGGGGTTTCACTTCTCTTTAAGGTTGCCAGCGAGTGACTAATCAGGTTATACTTAGGCATATTGTTCACAACTTCACAAGAATTGCCTGAGAGTGACCTATGACTCGTTTCCTCCGCGCATCGACCTTTATTTTAGCCTGTTTATTGGCGGCCTGCGGTACGGTTGCCACGCCGGAATGGGCTGCCGAAGTTCAAGAAACGCAGGTTGCGTTGGCAGCGACAGCCGCTTATGAAACCTCCATCGCGCCGACGGCGACAGCAACCGAGCCGCCCACCGCGACACCGCTGGAGCCAACTGCCACGCCGATTCCGCCGACACAAGTGCCGACCAATACGCCGGAACTGCCAACCTCAACCTTCACACCAACAACGATTCCGACTCAAGCGCCTGCCGCCGACAGTGTGGACGGCAATCCGGCGAATGGCGACACCCTGTTCCACGAACTGCGGGCTGAAGTCGGTTTTGCCTGCTCCACCTGCCACAATCCAACCGCAACGCAGCGTTTGATCGGCCCCGGCTTGCAAGGCATTCGCGAACGAGCCGCAACCCGTGTTGAAGGCATGACCGCCGTTGAATACATTCGCGACTCGATTTTGAACCCCAACAATCATCTTGCCCCTTCTGAAGATGGCGGCCCTGACTTCCCCTCAAATCTGATGCCGCAAATTTACTCACAGGTTTGGTCAGAGCAGCAGTTGAACGACATCATCGCTTATCTGCTGACGCTCTAAAGCAAGCGGATATTGATCCCCAAACCCCTGGCCTTGCTGGGGGTTTTTATTTCCCAAATTTGGGATAAGCAGCCGCTCGTTAAAATTTTAGATGTGAATATGTTAAACTCAGCACAGGTCGATGATTGATGTGAGAAGGGGTCATGATGAAGGAGATTCGCCAAACGGGTTCATACAGCTATGCCTTTAGCCGCTATGTCGAGCCAATCGCCCATGTCAAACCAGGCGAGACGGTGGTGATTTACACCGAGGACGCTTTCGAAAGCCAAATCACGCGCGAAAATGATCTGCCCTCGACCATTTTAGGGCCATATCTGAATCCGCAAACCGGGCCGATTTTTGTCGAAGGCGCTGAACCGGGCGACACCCTGGCTGTCCACATTATCGAGATTGAACCCACGCGCGATTGGGCAGTCAGCGCCTTTATTCCCTATTTCGGCGGCTTGACCTCGACCAAATTCACGCGCACCTTGCAACCCCCGCTTCCAGAACGTGTCTGGGTTTATAAACTTGAGAACAACATGCTCACGCATAATGCCCGCCTGAGCTTCCCCTGGCGACCTTTCCTCGGCACGATGGCAACCGCACCTGACCTGGAAGCAATTTCCGCGCTCACGCCATTCGACCAGGGCGGCAACATGGATGTACCCGATACAAAGCCTGGAAATATTCTCTATTTACCCGTTCGCGTCCCCGGAGCTTATTTTTTCACAGGTGATTGCCACGCGGGACAGGGTGACGGTGAATTATGCGGAGTGGCGCTGGAAATCACCGCCAGAGTCACGCTGCGTTTCGAACTCATTAAACAGAAACCGCTGAGTTGGCCTCGCATCGAAAGCCCCGATGCTTACATGGCAGTCGGCAGTGCGCGCCCGATGGAGGATGCGGCACGGATCGCTTATGGTGAACTCATCGCCTGGATGGTGGAGATGGGTTGGGATCAGTGGGAGGCGTATCAGGCACTCACACAGATCGGCGGGCTGTACGTCGGCAACATGGTCGATACCACCTATTCGCTGGTGGCTAAAATTGCCAAGCAGTACGTCGAGCGCCAACCTTAACGATCCCATCAAGTGGCAGTAGTCGGGATCAACGCCGGAATGCTGAAGAAAAACGTGGTTCCTTTATCCACTTCCGACACCGCCCAGATGCGTCCGCCGTGCAGTTCGACAGCCTTTTTGCAGATCGCCAGCCCAATGCCCGTCCCAGGATATTGTGTACGGTCATGCAGACGTTGAAAAATAACAAAAATTCGCTCTAAATACTGCTTTTCAATTCCAATACCGTTATCCTGCACCGAAAATAACCATTGATCGTTCTGGCGAGTCACGCCGACATGAATTTCTGGCTGGCGGGTGCTTCGATATTTGAGCGCATTCCCGATTAGGTTCTGGAAAAGCTGGCTCAAAATCTGCTCATCGCCTTTGATCGTGGGCAGCTTATCGACGGTAACATTGGCCTGGGCTTCCTGAATAGACGCTTCCATAATTTTACAGATGTCTGCCATCACTTTTTGCAGATTAACCTCGGTAAAATCGCGCTGCTGGGCATCCACCCGCGAGTAGATCAGCAAATCGCCAATCAGATTCTTCATGCGTGTCGCGCCATCGACGGCGTATCCGATAAATTCATGTGCATCCGCGTCGAGTTTATCGCTGTAGCGGCTTTCGAGAAGCTGGAGATAAAGGCTGACCATACGCAGCGGCTCTTGTAAGTCGTGGGAAGCCACATAGGCAAAGCGCTTAAGCTCCTCATTCGAACGCTGCAAAGCGCCTGTTCGCTCCTGAACTTTGCGCTCCAAATCTTCGGTATAGCGGTGGAGTTCCTCGACCATCGCGTGATTTTCCAGCAAAATGGCCGTCTGCTGCGTGAAGATCGTCAGCAAATTCAGATCGTCATCGATAAATAACGAGCCATATTCGAGGAAAACCATCAGCAGGCCTAATACGTTTTCGTTGGTTTCAATAGGGATAATGAGCAGTGTTTCCGCATCCATTTTTTCCATTAAACGCAGATCATTACCCGCCATCTGTGGTGATTTATAGACCACGCGCGGCTTTTGGTCTTTCCAAGCCTCTCGAATCACACCATCCAGGTTGAGGTCATCGAGCGGAACAGCATTGGAAATTTTTTGGAATACCAGCTCCTGGCGGGCTTTTTCCCACAAGGCTATTGCTACGTTGTCCGTTCCCATCGTCCGCGTGACAGCCTGACAGAGCTGATCCAGGATTTCACCTCGGCTTTGCTCAGCCGGATTTGGGACTTGCTGGAGGTAATCGCGCAGTTCGGAAAGCTGCCAGGATTGCCGCATCCAGCGGGGAGGGGCAAAACCGAGATAGTAAGAGGCAATCGCGAATATCGTTAAAATCTGGACAAATGGCGTCAAATTTGTCCAGATTGTGGGGAATGCGACGCGGAGTCCAGCAATAAAAAGCACAACAATCAGCAGCGCCGAGCCAGCCGCCGTAAAACGCAGACGTTGGCGCACCACCCCAACCGTCGAAAATGCACCTTTGATAAACGCAAATACCGCGTAGCCATCAACCGCGACAAAATAAATAATGATAGGCAGCGTGACCAGCGGTGGCAGCGGCGTTCCCGCCAGCAGCAGCATAATCCACGAAATGACCATGCCGGCCAGCGCGCCACGATAGACGAGGTGCGAAACAGGGCGAAAATAGTCAACCAAACGGAGCAGAAGGAAAGGTTGTGCCAGCAGCGCGATCTGGCTCACTTTTGAAAGCCAGGGCAGTTCGACGCCTAAAATATCCTGAATAATGCGGAAGATGCTGCCAGAAGCCAGACAAATGATGACTAAAGCAATATCGCGGCGCACCTTATCGCGGCGACGGAGAAAACCAATGAACGTTGTAGCAGCCAGAAAGATCAAAAAATATCGGGTCAGAAACGTAAATAAGTCGTTCACGTTCATAAAAACACATCACCTGAGCAGGCTAAAGCACCGGATACACACCCCTTTCTCGATGCTATAACCTCATAGCAAACAGAATTAGGGCTATTATACCCAATATCTCAGATGAATTTCTAAAAAAATTCTGCTGGTTTATTTGATTCGGTTGATTTTGGCAGTCTCGATCCGCACCGTTTCGCCGTCCAGATCAGCTAAGCCAGGGATTTCCAGCCCGACAGGCGCGGTCAGCGGGATCGTAAAATAAACCGCTGTGCCAACCCACTGCTTGCTTTTGATCGTCAGGCTGCCACCGTGTGCCTCAAAAATCTGCTTGGCGGAGGTTAGACCCTGACCTGTCCCCGGAACGCGAATGGCGCGGCCTTCTTTCGTCAACGGGTTGCCACGATAAAAGCGCGTCAGCACATTGGGCAGTTCATCGGGCGTGATTCCGACACCATTATCGCGAATCCGCAGATGGGCGCGGCCTTCAGCGATGTCGTCGCGGATTTCCAGAGTCAGCGCGCCACCCGGCGTTGTGTATTTGATGGCATTGTCGATGATGTTGCCAATCGCCCAACGCAGACGACGCTCATTGCCCAACACATGCAAGCCTGCTTTTTCGATGATGACATGCAGGGTCAGGTTATTGGCCTGTGCAATCTGTCGCCACTCATTCGCCACTGACCAGACCAGCGTATCCAGCGGAATCGGGCGCTGGCGCTGTTCCGGCATATCGCGCAGATTGGTATCCGCCAGTTCGCGCATCTCCACGACCATTTTTTGCAGCGCGACGGCATTGCGGGTGATTTCGCGGGCAAATTCAGACATCGGGCTGCGCTGCGCGGGGTTGGAGAAGGCCGACAAAGGCTGCTGAATTTCCTGCGCAATCTGAGTGAGAATTTTGTCGCGGGCGCGTTCACGCTGGACTTCGACAGTAATATCGCGGATGACGACCACAGTCCCCACACGCTGTCCGGTCAGGTTCATGACAGCCGCGGCCTGGGCGCTCAACATTTTACCGTCCAGATCAATTTGCTGAGGACTGCCCAGCGAATAGAGGCCAGGAGCAAGCGCCGGCCCCAGAACATCACTAACATGCGCAATAAGCTCGTGCAAATCTGGATTGTGCGAAACATGCTGCGAGCCAAGCAAATTTCTGGCCTTGTCATTAATCATCATGACACGTCCATTGGAATCCTGGACGACAATCCCATCTGGCAGCGATTCGAGTATGGACAGCAGATGAGTCGTTTCGCGACGCTGACGGCGCAGGTCAGCCCGTAAAATATCCTGGCGTTCCTGCACATAATTTGCATACTGGTCAAGTGCCTGCCCCATCGCGCCAATCTCATCTGTCGCAGACATCCGGGTTCGCGCGGTCATATCGCCAGAAGCCAGCGCTCGTGCGGTCTGGGTGACGCGGTTCAGGCGCAAAATCAGCACGTTCACGCCGATAAACAGCCCCACAACCACCACCGCCGCTACAGACGCCAGCATCAGACTGGTCAATTGGCGGCCCATCTCCGTCGCGAACGGGATGTTATCAGGCATAATAACCCCGATCACGCCGAGGATATTTGGCCCAAAAGCAAAGGGGAAATAAGCACCCTGATAGAGCGCTGCCCCGATTTGCAGCGATTGTGAGGGAATATTCTGAACGGCGCGCGAGGCCTGATCGAACAGCGCGCTATCAATTGCCAGCGCCGAAAAATTGACATCGTTCGGTGCGAATGTCGTCTGCATCAACGCGCCATCCGGCCCATACAGCACCAGATCGGCAATCGCGCTCCCATGAATTTCGGCAATCACGCTGTCAATTTTCTGACCGACCATCGCGACTCCAACCAGCGCGTTATCGGGGTTCACCGGAACAGCGGTGTAGAGCAAAATACCTTCAGTCGTCCGCATGAATCCCGTAGCGCCGACGTAGCCGCCATCGAGTACGGATTGAATAATGATTTCGCCGCTCAAATCAGTTTCGGTGCTGACGGCATAATCTCTGACATCGGGCGTGACGACCTGCTGAATCCCGACAATTTCGATGCCATTTGCATCCGTGACGATGATGCTGTCCAACCCGGCGCGGCTGGCAATCGCTTCCATCGAAGGATAAAGCGCACCCGCCCGTCCGCTGGTGATCGCCTCCGGCACACCGATGGTAAACGCAACGCCCTGCGCCTCGACTCGCTGCCGTTCATACAGCGCGGCAATCCGTTGGGAAACCGAGCGACTGCTTTCCATCAAAATATTGGTTTGTGAGACGGCAATATCGCCGCTCAGACTGTTCGCCAGGAAATAGGCACCCGCCATCGCGATGATGAGGACTGCGGCAAAAAGTGGCACTACGATTCGCCAGCGCAGCGAGATGAAGCGCGCTTGTTTTGCTTGCATCATATTCAAATCCGTCGCAGATTACTTTCTTCATTTTTATTATATGCGACATTTCGAAAAAAGCGCATCTGGGCTGTTAGTGCTAGAGCGGTAATAAATTTCCAACCGATGAAAACGTGGCATCAACACGTCGGATAGCCGCGACTCTCGAATGTCAGTGGGTCAACCGGAACATCGTTGATGCGCGTCTCATAATGGACGTGTGGGCCGGTGCTGTTGCCCGTGCTGCCGCTCCAGCCAATGATGTCGCCTTGCCGCACAAACTGCCCAACCGAAACATTGACCGACGTTTGATGCCCATAATAGGTGCTGAACGCGCCATTTTTGATCGCGACGAGATTGCCATAGCCAATATCGTTCCAGCCCGCCTCGATGACCGTGCCGCTTTGCGCGGCGCGAAGGGGCGTCCCCAACGGAACGCCAATATCGATGCCGATATGAAACTGATGAAAACGCTGCGTCAAAACGCCAGAGGTCGGCAGACCAGCCGGAGCGCAATCCGTCGTTTGCTGAACAGGGGGTGATGTTGGGTTAACAATGACCACTTCTGTCGCTGTAGCCAGCGTCGGGGGTTCGACGACGACCTGCTGAGCTTCAGCGGTTGGCGCTGCGGCAGGCGGTGCTTCGACGACAGGCGGTGCATCGGCAACAGGTGGCGGCACAGCCGTCGGGACGACCACAATGCTCACCGGAGGCGGCGGAATCGAAGTTGCTGGAACTGCCACTGGGGGGACAGGTGTCGGCGCGATAGGCGTAGAAGTTGGAACGGTTGGCGTAAAGGTTGGGGTTTCCGTCGCCAGGTCAAAAACCGTGTTTCCGGTGCGCGGCAAATAGGCCCCTACAGGCTGAATATCTCTGCCCAGCGCGTCCAGCGGAATGATGCCATAGCTCGGCTGACGGTTATCGAGATAAGGCACAATCGCCGGATCAATCTGGGCAAAGCGGGCGACAGGTGTACCGGGCAGCGGCGGACGCGCGGTAACAAAAATCTGCGTTGCCAGCAGCCAGGGATCGCCACGCTCGATTCCCAGCAGTCCGGCAACATAAACCAGCCCGCCCATCAGCAGGATTGATCCGACAATAAAAAGGCTAACCAGCGCGTACCGTTTGAAAACACTCATAGCTTAAATTGTATGTGAATCATGATTTTCCAACACGATATTAATAAATATCTTGATTATTCTTAAGACCATCCCTGTAAACTCTTGTAGTGAGTAATCAAAAAAAGATATTTCGAGGTAAACCGTGAGCCAACCCTCTATGATGCTGGGCAGAGCCGATCTCCACATGCACACAACGGCGAGTGACGGCGATCCAACTGTCCAGGAGCTTTTGGATTTTGTGGCTAAAACAGGAACATTGGATGTTATTGCGATCACCGACCATGACACTCTCGATTCCAGTTTATGGGCTTATGAACAGCGCCGACAGTACCCTTTTGAGATTATCCCCGGCGTCGAAGTCACCAGCGCCGAAGGCCATGTCCTGGCTTTGTGGGTGACTGAGCCGATCCAGAGCGGATTATCGCTGGCAGAAACGGTGACAGCTATCCACGAGCAGGGTGGGCTGGCTGTTCTGGCGCATCCATTTGAAATCTGCGTCAGTCCAAAAGCCGCGTGGCGTTACCTCTGGCAGCCAGAAGTGTTAATAACAGCGGGAATAGATGGACTGGAAGTTCATAATGCCGGAACACCAACACCAGGCAATAACTGGATGGCCCGCCGCGTGGCTCAAAAATTTAATCTGCCGATGCTGGCAAACAGTGACGCCCATTCGCTCACATCGATTGGCTGCGGCGTTACCCGTTTCCAGGGCCACACGGCGGCTGATTTGCGTCATGCTCTGGTGCATAGAACAACCATCGCTGAAGGCGTCTCATGGCCGATCATCGATTACTTGAGAATCTTAACCGGTTCGACCCGGAGAGCATTGCGCGCATCTTCGGCGACGAATACGCGCTCAATCCACCCGACCCGCTTGTAGAACTCGCCCCGGTCAGGCGGGTTGCCATCATCGCCGAGGCTTTTTTGCCAAAAGTTGATGGCGTCTCGAAAACGGCATTTCTGACTCTGCGCTATTTGCAGCAGACCGGGCGCGAAGTTCTGGTTTTTGCGCCAGACACCGCGCCTTCCGCCATTGGCAACAGCCAGGTGATCGCCCTACCCTCGTTGGGGATGCCTTCTGCGCCGGAAACCCGCGTGGCGCTGCCTTCGCTGTCTGTCCCCAGCTATCTGGAAGATTTTCAACCCGATTTGATTCATATGTTCAGTCCGGCGCTGCTTTCCGTGAGCGGGATGTTGACCGGGCGGCTGCGCAATATCCCCGTTATCGCCAATTATCAGACCGACTTGCCCGCCTACAGTCAGCATTATGGCCTGAATATTTTTTCCAATGCCGTGCGCGAATGGCTGCGCTACATCCACAACGGCTGTCACCTGACGCTTGTGCCATCACAGTTTACGCTCAACCAGCTTCGCGGCTGGGGGTATCATCGTTTGCGCATCTGGGGGCGGGGTGTTGATCTCAACCACTTTAACCCCAAACACTGCACGGAGGAATGGCGTGAACGGCTGCTCAATGGTCGCGACCCTGACTCGCTCATCTGCATTTATGTTGGGCGGTTGGCTAACGAAAAGCGAGTCGATTTGCTCCTTGAAGTCGCCCGAACACCAGGAGTTGCACTGACAATTATCGGCGATGGCGCACTGCGGGAAGATTTGGAAGCACTTTTTGCGGGGACAGATACTTATTTTATGGGCTATCTGTTTGGACAAGACCTGTCTCGCGCTTATGCCAGTGCCGATGTTTTCGCGTTCACCGGCCCCAGCGAAACATTCGGTCAGGTGGCGCAGGAAGCGATGGCCTCCGGGCTGCCAGCGGTGGTCATCGATCAGGGCGCGGTGGGTGATCTGGTGATCGAGGGGGAAACTGGCTATACTTGCTCAGATGACCCGTTTGCATTTGCCGAAGCGGTGAGCAGCCTGCGGGATAACGCCGCACTGCGCGAACAAATGGCTTTTAAAGCGCGCGTGGTCGCCCAGCAGCACCCCTGGGAAACCATCATGTCACAGCTTGAAGATCATTATCGCGAAGCTGTCGCGCTCAATCAACGCTTTACCGAAATT
>Ga0268299_1000966_pt1 | contig 65136 bp, 54 predicted proteins | sample NOBtaG_FD_193484 | JGI IMG/M metagenome (GOLD analysis project Ga0268299, IMG submission 193484) | Activated sludge microbial communities from bioreactor in Nijmegen, Gelderland, Netherland - NOB reactor | ecosystem: Engineered > Bioreactor > Aerobic > Activated sludge | place: Netherlands...
GGGGGGGGTAGGCTCGACGGTGCTGGGGCGGGCGGGGTCAAACAGCCAAGGAGTCGCGCATGACACGCGGAATCGAGAAGGCAGGCGTATCGGTCATCGCGGCGCTGACTGCGGTGTTCGGGTTGCTTGCGGTCGCGAGCGGCCAGCCGAGCGGCGGGGGGTGCACGTGCACGGCGACGCCGCCGGGGTGCGACACGATCATCTCCTGCCCCCAGATCTGCTGTTGCTGCCGGGCGGCGACGACGCCGCCTGGTGACTGGAGTTGCGGGTGCCAGTCGGGGAGCATCTGCAAGTCGCCAACGGGGCAGGAGTGCCAGAACTGACGACGGGGGCTTGCGATGAGGTGGACGCGCTGGATCGTGTGCGTGCTGGTGGGCGCGACCGTGGCAGGGTCGGCGTGGTTGGCGACGAGGCGCCGGGAGACCGAGCACGAGCGGTTCATGGCGGGGCAGGCGTCTCAGCGGGCGATGGCGCAGCGAGCGTTCGGGCTGGTACCAACGGTTCCACTGGCGAGTGTTTCGAGCGCGGAGGAACTCGCGGCGGTGTTGGGGGGCGCGGGAGTCGAGGACGACCCCGGGAGCGTCCACACTGCCGAAGACTTCGGCGCGGTGGTACGGGAGGTCGCGGGGCTGCTGTGGGCTCGGCACGGGCAGACGGACGCGCGGCGATACATCGCGTGGCGAACGGAGCGGGGCTATTCCTGGCGGGACCGGGCGGTGTTGCTGGACGGCCTGCGAGAGCGGACCACGTATCGTGCATGCACTGGGGCGGAGCCGGGGGACGATCAGGACCTGCCGGCACTCTTTGCGGAGGTGTGGGCGTGCCACGAGCGGCACGCCAAGCCCTACAGCCGACCCCGCGCGATTGCCAGCGACGGGGGCGGACTGACGCTGACGTTCGGCCGACTGACACTCGCGGGCCGCGCTCGGCAGTACCCTCGGCCGCGCGGCAGCCTCGGGGAGGACGTTTGGCACGCGCCGCCGCTGGGCACGCCGGTTTCTTGGTTCGAGCCTCGGCCCGACGGGCTGACCATCGCGAAGGAACGCGGCTCGGTGCGTTCAGCAACCCTTGGAATCGTGGTGGAGTGTGAGGATGGATCTCGCCTTGCGCTGCATGTGCGACTGATCCAGAGGCCCAGCGACGGGCGATGGATGATCGACATGATCTCGCGTTCGGGATACGAGCATCCGGACACGTCCGCGTTGTTCTGAGTGAGGCATGGACAGAGCGTGTCGGCATGACGGCGTGGGACTTGTTGGCGCTTGGGCGGCCGCGATCTTCCTGGCGCTTGGTGCGGCGGGCAAGGTGCCGAGCGCAGAGGGCTTTGCGGCGGTCGTCGGGACGGTGCTGGGCGTGGACCCCACGAAGGCCTTGCGGCTGGCTTACGTCGTGATCGGGTGGGAAGCGTGCCTGGCGGCCGCGTTGATGTGGCGGGGCTGGCGATCCGCCGGAACGATGTGGCTCGCGCTGCTGACAGTGGGGACATTCACCCTGGCACTGGCGAGGCTGGCCTTGATGCCCCAAGCACCCCGATGTGGCTGCCTGGGCGTGCTTGGCAGCCTGGGATCCGGAGGCGATTCGACGGGCTGGAGCCTCCTTCGGAACGCGGGCCTACTGGGACTTCTGGGCTGGGGGCTGGCGCGGGGCTTTGGGGCGAGCGGCGAAGGCAGCGGGCACCGAGGGGCGAGGGCCGCGGGCGCGGGGACGGGGGCGGGGGCGGGGGCGGGGGTAAGAGCGTTCACGTTGACGGAGGTGCTGGTGGTCGCGGCGGTGGTGTGCATCGTGTTCGCGCTGGTGTTGCCGGCGGTGCGGGCGGCGCGGTCTCGGGGACGCGAGGCGGAGATGCTGAGCGGGCTCCGCCAGGTGTCGGGGCTGCTGGTGCTCTACGCGGGCGATCAGCGCGACGCCTGGCCCTACGTGCAGACGCCGCGACGGTTCGATGCGCCGATCGCGGTGAGGGGGGTGGTCACCGGGTTCAGTTACTTCGGGGGCGGCCGGACGTTCTGGGCCAACGCGCTTGTCCCGGGCTACCTCGAGCAGCCGGCGTTTGCGCAGTACCTCGGCACCGACGCGATGGCCGAGTGGAACACCCGCGAAGGCCTGCCCGCGGACACCGTCCGTTCGCGGTTCGTGCTGTGCGACGTGGCGTTCGCGCGGCCGGCGTGGTTCGAGGGCGACGTACCGCCCACCGGCGACGAGCACTTCGACGCCACGCGGCACGGGGACGTGCGCTTCCCCGGAAGGAAGGGCGCCCTGGTCGGATCGACGCGCCGCGTTGGCGACAACCCGGATGCGACAGGCCCTTGGCCCGTCGGGCGGGCCGACGGCTCCGCGGTGGTGATGCCGCGCGTGGCAGGCAGCCCGGAGTTCATGGTGGAGCGGTGGCTTTGGGGCGTGATCAACGGGCCGGTCTTCTCGACACGCGGGGGCTGGGGCGGTGTTGACGAGGGGCTGTGAAGGTCTGGGTCAACAGAGCAGCCTCGACGGGGCCGTGCCGGGCGAGGGCTCGACTCGACCCAGCGATCAGGGGCCGCCTAGGATCTATCCGTTCATCCGCGCGAACGGATGAAGCCGATGAACGGGGACACCGTTTCGGCTTCGCCAAGCCCAGACCCGAGAACCCGCCCCATGAGCACACGCAGCCCGTTCCTTGACGCTCTCGCCTCCCGCGTGCTGGTGTGCGACGGGGCGATGGGTACATCGATCTTCCAGCGGAACCTGAGCCTCGAGCACGACTACTGCGGGTGCGAGAACTGCACGGACATCCTGGTGCGGACGCGGCCTGACGTGATTCAGGAGATCCACGAGGACTTCCTGCGGGCGGGGGCGGACTGTGTAGAGACGGATTCGTTCGGGGCCAATCCGCTCGTGCTGGCGGAGTTCGGGCTGGCCGACCAGGCGCGGGAGTTGTCGAGGCGGTCGGCGGAGGTGGCGCGGGCGGCGTGCGCGCGGCACGCGACGAAGGACAAGCCGCGATTCGTGATCGGGAGCATGGGGCCCGGGACCAAACTCGTCACACTCGGGAACACGACGTGGGACGAGATGCTGGCGTCGTACCGCGAGCAGGCGCGGGGGCTGCTCGACGGCGGGGTCGATGCGTTCCTGATCGAGACGTGCCAGGACATCCTGCAGGTCAAGTGCGCCATTAACGCGGTGCTGGCGGCGCTCGACGAGCGCGGCAAGGGCCCCCACGAGGTGCCGATCCTCGCGAGCGTGACCATCGAGACGACGGGGACGATGCTGGTAGGGACGAGCATCGAGGCGGCGGCGACGGTGCTGAGCCGGTACCCGATCGTGTCGCTCGGGCTGAACTGCGCGACGGGCCCGGTGGAGATGGCCGACCACGTGCAGTTCCTGGGCAAGCACTGGCGCGGGCGGTCGGCGTGGGCGAGCGGGGGCGGCCCGGCGCGGGCGATCTCGTGCATGCCCAACGCGGGTCTGCCGGTGCTGCACGAGGGGCGGACGGAGTATCCGCTGAAGCCGGAGCCGTTTGTCGAGGCGATGGTGAAGTTCATCGAGCGAGACGGCGTGGGGCTGGTGGGCGGGTGCTGCGGGACGACGCCGGGACACATCAAGTTGCTGGCCGAGGCGGTGGAAGCGCGGCGGCGCGGCGGCGCGCCCGGAGAGCGGAGCGTGATGGGGCCGGCGAGCGGGGGAGGGGCTGAGGCGTCGGGGACCAGTGGGGGCGCGGTGGCGTCGCTGTACGCGCCGACGCCGTACCGCCAGGAGACGTCGATCCTGATCATCGGGGAGCGGATGAACGCGTCGGGGTCGAAGAAGTTCAAGCAACTCCTTGAGGCGGAGGACTGGGACGGGATTGTGAGCCTGGCGCGGGAGCAGGTTCGGCACGACTCGGCGCACGTGCTGGACCTGAACGTGGACTATGCCGGGCGGGACAACGCGCGGGACGCGGCGGAGATCGTCAAGCGGGTGGTGCGCCAGGTGGACGTGCCGCTGATGCTCGACAGCACGCAGATCGCGACGCTGGAGGCGGGGCTGAAGCACTCGGGCGGAAAGTGCATCGTCAACAGCGCGAACTTCGAGGACGGGGAGCACAAGTTCGACGCGGTTTGCCGGCTGGCGAAGGTGTACGGGGCGGCGCTGGTCATCGGGTCGATCGACGAGGACAAGGAAGCCTCGATGGCCCGGACGGCGGACCGGAAACTGGCGATCGCGAAGCGCGCGTTCGACCGCGCGACGCGCGTCCACGGCCTGGCCCCCGAGGACCTGATGTTCGACCCGCTGGTGCTCCCGGTGAGCACCGGCATGGAGAGCGACCGGCGGAGCGCACTGGAGACGATCGAGGGCGTGCGGCGGATCGCGCGGGAACTGCCCGAGTGCCAGACGACCGTGGGCCTGTCCAACGTGAGTTTCGGGCTCAAGCCCGCGGCGCGGGTGGTGCTGAACTCGGTGTTCCTGCACGAACTGCAGGAGGCGGGGCTGACCAGCGCGATCCTGCACTTCAGCAAGATCCTGCCCAAGAACAAGATCCCCGACGAGCAGTGGAGCGCGGCGCTGGACCTGATCTACGACCGGCGGCGCGAGGGCTTCGATCCGCTGGCGGTATTTGTGGACCTGTTCAAGGACGCCTCGGCGGGCGCGGCGAAGCGCGAGCAGCGGACGCTGACGCTGGAGGAGCGCCTGCGGGCGCACATCATCGACGGAGAGAAGGAAGGGCTGGCCGAGACGCTGAAGGCGGCGCTGGCGAAGTACGCGCCGCTGGAGATCATCAACGACCACTTGCTGGCGGGGATGAAGACGGTGGGCGAGTTGTTCGGGAGCGGGCAGATGCAACTGCCGTTCGTGCTCCAGTCGGCGGAGGTCATGAAACTGGCGGTGGCGCAACTCGAGCCGCTGATGGAGCGGGTGGAGGGGCAGACCAAGGGCACCATCGTGCTGGCGACGGTGAAGGGGGACGTGCACGACATCGGCAAGAACCTGGTGGACATCATCCTGACCAACAACGGGTACACGGTGGTGAACCTGGGGATCAAGCAGCCGATCGCGGACATCGTGCGGGCGTTCAGGGAGCACAAGGCCGACGCAATAGGGATGAGCGGGCTGCTGGTCAAGAGCGTGAACGTGATGGAGGAGAACCTGCACGAACTCAACGCGCAGGGGGTCACGGCGCCGGTGCTGCTGGGCGGGGCGGCGCTCACGCGGCACTACTGCGAGAGCCACCTGCGGAGCGTGTACAAGGGGCGGGCCTACTACGGGAAGGACGCGTTCGAGGGCCTGCGGACGATGGACAGCATCAAGGGCGCTCCCGGCGCGCCGGGCGAGAGCGCGCTGAACGCGGAGATCGACGAGCGGCTCGGCAAGCGCAGCGCGGCGGAAGCGGTGGTAGCGCGCAGCCGGGCCGAGCAGGGCGCGAAGATGGCGGCGTTCGAGGCCGGCAAGAGGGCCGGAGGGGGGGCCGGAGGGGGGGCGGGCGTGAAGACGGTCGAGCGGTCGAGCGTCTCCGCGGCGGCGGCAATCCCCGCGGCCCCCTTCTGGGGCACGCGGGTGGTCAGCGACATCGACCTCGACCAGGTGTACGCCTTCGTGAACAAGGTGGCGCTGTTCCGCGGGCAGTGGCAGTTCAAGAAGGGCGCCAAGGACGACGCGGACTACGAGGCGCAGGTGGCCGACGAGGTCGAGCCGATCTTCTCGCGCCTGCGCGAGCGCTGCAAGGCGGAGCGGATCCTGCGGCCCGCCGTGGTGTACGGGTACTTCCCGTGCAACGGGGACGGAGACGACGTGGTGATCTACGACCCTGCCCGGCCGGCCGATCGGGTCGAGATCGAGCGGTTCACGTTCCCCAGGCAGGATGGCCGGCAACGGCTGTGCATCGCCGACTTCTTCCGGCCCGTCGAGGGCGGCGAGGTGGACGTGATCGGGATGAGTTGCGTCACGATGGGGCGCGAGGCGACGGAGGCGGCCCAGCGGCTCTATCGCAACAACGACTACCGCGAGTATCTCTTCCTGCACGGGATGGGCGTCGAGTGCGCCGAGGCCCTGGCGGAGATGTGGCACAAGCGGATGCGTCAGGAACTGGGCATCGCGGGCGAGGACTCGCCTCGCCTGCGCGAACTGTTCACGCAGAAGTACCGCGGCTCGCGGTACTCGTTCGGGTACCCCGCGTGCCCGGACATGAGCGATCAGGAGATTCTGTTCCGCCTGCTCGACCCCGCCCGGATCGGGTGCGAACTGACAGACAACTGGCAGATCGTGCCGGAGCAGAGCACCAGCGCGATCGTGGTGCACCACCCGGAGGCGAAGTACTTCAACGTGTGAGCGAGGGGTCGGACGGGGCGTGACGATTGACGGCGGGATCAGCCGGAGCGACGAGTTCGCGGCGCTGCTCGATCGCGGCCAGTCCGTCGATGATGCGCATGGTCCCGTCGTCGTGCTCGACCAGCGCGGTGCCGGACTCGACCCAGTCGCCGCAGTTGAAGTAGTCCACGCCGTCGGGTGTTCGGGCGCGTCGGACCTCGGCTTTGTGGATGTGGCCGCAGACGACGCCATCGGCGCCGCGGTCCTTGGCGATGCCCTCGATGGCCTGCTCGAAGCGGGCGATGTGCTGGCAGGCGGACTTGACCTTCAGTTTGATGGCCTGCGAGAGGGACCACTGGGGCAAGCCGCGCAGGTGGCGCCAGCGGTTGTAGAGCCGGCTGACGACGACGAGGCGGTCGTACGCGGCGCCCCCGATCATGGAGAGGAGGCGGGCGTGGCGGACGACCAGGTCCACCTCGTCGCCGTGGATGACCAGGAGGCGTCGGCCGTCCGCGGTGGTGTGGATGGCCTCGCGCTGGACGAGGATGCCGCCGAAGTTGAGCCCGTCGTACTCGCGGGCGGCGTCGTCGTGGTTCCCGGGGATGTAGACGACCCGCGTGCCCTGCTGGGCCATCTTCAGCACGCGTCGCGTGAAGCGGTGGTGGCACTGGGGCCAGCGCCAGCGGGCCTTCAGCCGCCACATGTCGAGGATGTCGCCCACGAGATAGAGCGTCTCGCACTCGACGCCCTTGAGGAAGTCGGCGGCCTGCTCGGCCAGCGCGGTGCCGCTGCCCAGGTGCACGTCGCTGATGAAGACGGCTCGGTATGGGAGGCGGGCGCCGCTCATGTACGGAGTATCGCCCGCGGACCCCGCGCCGGCGCGTGATCCCGTGTGAGGAACGCGCGAAGATCGCGCGCGGCCCTCGGCGCCCGGCCGTCCGCGGGTTAGTGTTTGCTCGTTCCCGCGGGGCGCGGCCGGTGGTTCTCGGGCCAAGGAGGCGCGGATGGCGATGCTCGTTGATGCCGGCGCGGGGCGGGTGGCCGATCGGCGCGACACGGCCCGGCTGCTCCGCGGGGCCGTGCGGACCGCGCCACGCCTGAGCACCAAGGGCCTGCAGGAGCGGCTCTTCGCCCTGTGGTTCAACGGGCTGGTGTACAACCAGATCTGGGAAGACCCGGCGGTGGACGCCCAGGCGCTGCGCCTCGGGCCACAGAGCCGCGTGCTGACGATCTCGTCGGCGGGCTGCAACGTGCTCAACTACCTGGTGCACCGCCCCGAGTCGATCACGGCGGTGGATCTGAACGTGCACCACCTCAGCGTGACGCGACTGAAACTCGCGTGCATGCGGGCCCTTCCAGATCACGAGGCGATGTTCCGGTTCTGGGGCGAGGCGAGCGACCCGCGGAACGTTCACGCCTTCCACGCCATCATCGCGCCCACGCTGGACGAAACGACCCGGCGGTACTGGACCAAGCGCGACGCCCTCGGACGCGAGCGCGCCGACATGTTCGCCACGGGCTTCTACCGGCGTTCACGCCTGGGCCGCCTGCTCTCAGCCATCCACAGGCCCCTCCGCGCCATCGGGCGCGACCCCGAGCGGCTGATCGACCTGCGCGACGACGACGCGGCCCGGGGCGAGGGGTTCGACCGGATGTACGGCGGACTGTACGACAGCCTGCTGCTGCGGATGCTGAGCCGGTCGCCGCTCTCGGTGTTCAACCTGGGCATCCCGCCGGAGCAGTTCCGGGCGATGCGGGAGGAGGCCGGCGCGGGGCTGATGAGGACGTACCGCCAGCGCACGCGCCGGCTGATCTGCGACTGGTCGCTGAACGACAACTACTTCGCGTGGCAGGCGCTGGGCCGACGGTACGACACGCAGCGGCGCGAGGCGGTGCCACCCTACCTGAAGCCGGAACACCGGGAAGTGATCCGCGCGGGGCTGGACCGGGTGCGGACGGAACTGACCTCGACGGTCGATGCGCTGAGCCGCGCGGAGCCCGGGGCGTTCAATGCGTTGGTCTTCCTCGATTCGCAGGATTGGATGACGCCCGCGATGATCGAGCGACAGTGGCGGGAGATCGCGCGGGTGGCGCCACCCGGAAGCCGGATCATCTTCCGCACGGCGGCCGCGGCTTCGCCCATCGAAACCGCCCTGCCGCCCGACCTGCTGGCGCGCTTTGAGTACCATCGCGAAGAGTCGGCGCGCCTGTACCGGGCCGACCGCTCGGCGATCTATGGCGGTTTCCACCTCTACACCGTCCGCTGACGCGGGAGGCCCCGTGACCGCCCTCGATGCCGCCGCCGGGCCCCGCGACGCCAGCGCCACCGCCCAAGCGTCCAGGCCCTCCGCGCCCGGCGCCCACGGCGCGCACATGGACCGCATCTACCGCCTCACGCGGCACGTCTACGACGCGACGCGCAAGTTCTTTCTTCTCGGGCGGGACACGCTCCTCGACGCCGTACCCGCCGACGCCACGCGGGTGGTCGAGGTCGGCTGCGGGACCGCGCGCAACCTCGTTCTGCTGGCCCGGCGTCGCCCCGGCGCGAGTCTGTTCGGGCTCGACGCCTCCGCCGAGATGCTCCGCACCGCATCGCGGCAGGTCGCCCGCGCGGGGGTCGCCGATCGCGTCACCCTCCGGCACGCGCTGGCGGAGGACCTCCGCCCCGCGCTCTTCGGCCTGGATGCGCCGCTCGACGCGGCGCTCTTTCCCTACTCGCTCTCGATGATGCCCGGATGGCGCGCGGCTCTCGACGCCGCCATCGCCAGCGTCCGCCCGGGGGGCGCGATCCTGATCGTGGATTTCTGGGACCAGGCCGCGTGGCCCGGACCGCTCCGTCGCCTGCTGGTGTGGTGGCTCGGGCTGTTCTCCGTGCGGTTCAGGCCGGAACTGCTCGAGCATCTGCGACACCTCGAAGGCGGCGGCGCGGTGCGGCTGGACGTGCGCGGCATCGGCGGGCGGTACGCATACATCGCCCGGCTGACGCGGGCGTGAGCGCGCGAGGCCAGGCGCGAGGCCGTGCGCGCGCGACCTTCCCGCGTCGCACGATGCCGGTTCACACCAATCGCGAGCCCTCGTGCTTGAGGAGCCACTCCTTCCGCCAGAGACCTCCCGCGTAGCCCGTGAGCGTGCCGTCACGCCCGATCACGCGGTGGCAGGGGACGAAGATCGCGATGGGGTTGTCGGCATTGGCGGTGGCGACGGCTCGGGTCGCCGTGGGCTTGTCGAGGGCGCAGGCCAGGTCCGCGTACGAGCGTGTCTGGCCCGCGGGGATGCGGCGGAGTTCCGCCCACACGCGCTGCTGGAACCGGGTGCCGGGCGGGTCGAGGGGCAGGTCGCGCGCGTCGAGGGCGCGGAGGTCGCCCGCGAAGTACGCCGCGAGCGCCTCGTGTGCGCGGGCGAGGATCGCGCTCTCGCCCAACTCGATGCCCCGGCCAAGACGACGCGCCAGCCGCTCGCGCAGCACGCCCGGGTCGTCGTCACCCACGAACCACAGGGCCAGGAGCGCCGATGCATCGGCGACCGCGACCATCGCGCCGAGGGGGCCGGGCAGCACCCGCGCGAGGGCCGGGCTGAACGGGGCCTCCGCGTCAACCTGGGACGCGGGCTGAGGGGGACGGGATGGAACGGTGGTCATGGGTTGTCGGACGAGCCGCTTGGGACGAGGCCGCTCAATCGTTGGTGCTCCGCATGAGCCGCTTGAGAAACGGCGTGAGCACAAGGATCACCACGCCCGCGCCGATCGACGTGAGCACGAACAGGAAGAAGAAGTCCGCCTGGATGGTGCCGGAGGACTCGGCGAGTTTCCACGGAAGGGTGATCTTGCCCTGCTCGATCGCCTCTGTCTGGGCGGCGATAAGCCCGCCGCCCAGGTTCGCGATGAAACTCGAAATGAACCAGATGCCCATGAGCAGCGACACGAACCGCACCGGCGCGGCCTTGGTGACGTACGACAACCCCGTGGGCGACAGGCACAACTCGCCCATCGTGTGCAGGAAGTACGCCGCCAGCAGATAGAACACCGGGGCCCTGACGGAGACCACCTCGCTCTCGCCCGTGCCCGTCACCTTCAGGCCCATCGCCCCGAGCACCAGGACCGCGAAGCCCAGGCCCAGCAGGATCAGGCCCATGGCGATCTTCACGGGCTGGCTTGGGTTCATGCGGCGTCGGCCCAGGGCGGTCCACAACATGCCGAACAGGGGCGCGAAGATGAAGATGAAGAACGGGTTGACCGACTGGAACCAACTGGTGGGCATCTGCCACGAGCCGGGCCCGGCGATGGAGGTGTCGGTGTAGCGGTCGGTGTAGATGGTCATGCTCGAGCCGGCCTGCTCGAAGGCGATCCAGAAGAACGCGTTGAAGAACATGAAGATGAAGATGGTGGCGACCGGCCCGCGGTCCTCGGGCCGCTGCGTCATCACGAACCACGCCGCCAGCCCGAGCACGGCGATCCCCGCGGCGATGCCCACCCTCGGCGTCAACGCCCCGGCAAGCGTCCCCACGATCCCCCAGTGATACATCGCGCCGAAGGCCAGCGCCAGCGCGGCCCCGACCACCAGGAACATCCCCGAATGGTTCCGCGCTCCCGCCGGGGGCTGGCCGATCCCCGCCAGGAACGCCGGACGGCCCAGCGTGTACATCGCCAGGCCCAGCCCCATGCCCACAGCGGCCGAGCCGAAGCCCCAGTGCCAGCCCACGCGCTCCCCGAGCGTCCCGCACACAAACGCGCACAGGAACGCGCCGAGGTTGATGCCCATGTAGAAGATGCTGAACGCCCCGTCGCGCCGGGGGTCGCCCGGCTTGTAGAGTTGCCCAACCATCACGCTCACGCTGGGCTTGAAGTGGCCGGTCCCGATGACGATGGCCGCCAGCCCGCCGACGAACACGCTCATCCCGATCGCGCTCTGGGCGAACGTCCCCATCCCGCTCACCGCCAGGGCGATGTGCCCGAGCATGATGAGGATGCCCCCCACCACCATCGAGCGGTGCGTCCCGATCATCTTGTCGGCGATGATCCCCCCCAGCACCGGGGTGATGTACGCCAGCCCCGTGTACCACCCATAGAGCGTGCTGGCGTCCGCCTTGCTCCACCCCGGGCCCGGGTTGAACCCGGGCGGGTCGCTGGCCAGCCGCTTGATCATGCCCGTCGTGGGGCTCGTGAGATACAGCACCAGAAGGGCCCGCATGCCGTAGTACGAGAACCTCTCCCACATCTCCACGAAGAACAGGAGGAAGAGTCCCACCGGGTGGCCCAGGAGCGTGCGCTCAACGCCGGGGGCATCGGACTGCGCGGCAAACGTGGACATGCGTGTCTCCGAGGGCCTTCCAACCAGAACCGCCCAGAATAGCCGATCTCCCGCACCACGTGGGCGGGCCCCGCCCGCCGGGCACCCTCCACCCCCCACTTCCGCCGCCCCTACGCGCCCGCGCCGATACCATCGGCCCATGCAATCGATTCCATCCGCGGCCCCCGCCGCCACACCCGGGGGCGGCGCCGGCTCGGCGGGCATGAGCATCCTCGATCTGTTCTGGGAGTCCAAGGACCCGTTCACCCTCGTTCTGGTGCTCGGATCGGTGGTCGCTGTCGCGATCATCATCCGCTGCGTTTTCGAGATCCGGGCCGCGCGGATCCTGCCCTCGTCCACCGAGGGGGCGCTCCGGCGGATGCTCCGCGAGGGCCGGCACGACGAACTCCGCGCCCTTATCCAGCGCGACGAGACGTTCGTGCCCCGGGTCCTCCGGGCCGCGCTGGCGGCAGGTGACGACAAGGGCGCGCGCCGCGAGGCCGCCGAACTCGCCGCCTCCGAGGAGTGCGCCAACTGGTTCCGCCGAATCGAGCCGCTCAACGTCATCGGCAACCTCGGACCCCTGATCGGGCTCGCCGGCACGGTCTACGGCATGATCCTGGCCTTCACCGCGCTGGGCCAGTCGGGCGGGCAGGCCAACCCCGCCGTCCTCTCCCTGGGCATCAGCAAGGCGTTGTTCCACACGCTTCTGGGGCTGCTGCTGGCGCTGCCCGCGCTGGCCGTCTTCGGGTTCTACCGCTCGATCGTGGACCGCCTCTGCACCCGCGCGATGGTCGTGTCTGCGGAACTGGTCGAGCGCCTGCCAACGGAGGCCAAGTAGCCCGTGCGACGCCGGCTCCTGCACCAGCCCGGGCACGCCTTCGAGGGCGTCAACGTGACGCCGATGATCGACGTGGTGATGTGCCTCATCGTCTTCTTCCTGATCGTGGGCAAACTCGCCAGCGATGCATCCTCCATCCGTCTCCCGGAGTCGGCCTCGGGCCGCGCCTCATCGACGCGCGGGGGCATCGTGATCGGCGTCGCACGGGGTGACACGCCCGGGGTCGCGCCGGCCCAGCGCTGGGGCGGGGTGCTGGCGCGGGTGTTCGTCGATGGTTCGAGCGTCTCGGGCGAGTCGGAACTGGTGCAGGCGATCCGCGACCGTGCCGCCGCGCTGGGGGCTCGGGTCGAGCCGGCACCCGGCCAGCCCCAGATCCCGCTGAGTGTTCGCGCCGACCGTGATCTGCCCTGGGCGGCCCTCGAGCCGGTCATGCGCGCCGCCGCCGCCGCGGGGTTCCCGGGCGTCCGCCTCGCCACCGAGCGGCAGGGCCCCGCCGGCGGGGGGGGGGGCGGGGGGGAGGGCCGACCATGAGCCGTCGAGGTCGCGGGGGTGGAGGAGGCGGGTATCGTCGGCGCGGGGCCCTGCACACCTGGTCGCTCCACTTCGGACCCAACATGACCCCGATGGTGGACGTGGTCATGGTGATCCTGGTCTTCTTCATGGCCAGCGCCGCGTTCCTCGGGCCTGAGTGGTTCCTGCGGACGCTCCTGCCCAAGCCCGCCGCGGGCGCCTCGGGCCAATCGCCCCCGAACCCGCCGCCCGCGCCTGACCCGATGGCCCTTCGCCCCGTGCGTCAGGTCATCACGCTCCGCGTGGGCGAGGGGGGGCGCACCGTCGCCGACGGCCTGGGCAACACGGGCCAGACCATCCCCGAGATCGTGGCAGCGGTCGCGGCCTTCGCCGAGGGGGCCGCCAAGGACGAGATCGAGATCCTCATCCGCCCCGAGGGGGGCGTGCCCTACGCCGACGTCGTCCGCGTGCATGAAGGCTGCGAGCGGGCGGGGATCGGTCGGGTCGGTGTCGGCGTAGGCGCCGGTGTCGGCGGCGATCCGACATCGGGCGCGGGCACCAACCGCCCGGGCAGGACGGGCGAATAGACCGTGGACCGGCCTCCGTCCGCCAGAGGCCCCAGGAGCCGCGCATGTCCAAGGCCATCGTCGATCCCGCGGAACTCCGCCGATTCGCTCAGGATCTCAAGCGGTTCTCCGCCGGGCTGCAGGGGCAGATGTCCGTGCTCGCGGGCAAACTGGGCACGCTGGGGCAGACCTGGCGTGACCAGGAGCACGTGAAGTTCGTCGAGGAGTTCCAGGCCACGATGAAAGTGCTGCAGCGCTTCAACGACCTGTCGGAGCAGCACGTCCCGCTGCTCCTCAAGAAGGCCGAGAAGATCGAGGAGTACCTGAACCAGCGCTGACGCCCGGTCGCGCCGATGGCGCCGCCGCGCGGAGGCCCGGCCGCGCTCACCCCGCGGGCTTGGGCTTCTTGGCCGGCGCGGAAACCGTCAGGGACGCGGTCGGCTGCTTCCAGCGGCGCCGGGACTCGAACGCCGCGATGTCAGCCACCGTTGTGCGCGCCAGAAACTCGAGCACCTTGGTCCGCGCGGCGGACCAGAACTTGTGGGCCGGGCACGCCCGCTCATCGGAGCACACCGCCGTGCCCATCATGCAGGTCGTCTGCGTCACGGGGTCGTCCAGCGCCGAGCAGACGTCGAGCATGGTGATCTCGGTCGCCGCGCGGGAAAGCGTGACGCCGCCCCCGATACCCCGCTGGGTCCGCACCAGGCCCCGCCGGGCCAGGGCGTTGATGATCTTCGCCAGGTAGGGCGCGGGGATGTCGGCGGCCCGCGCCACTTCCTTCACCAGCACCGGCTTCCCCCCGCCCGCGGCAATACACCCCATCGCGGTGAGTGCATAGCCCGACGCCTGATTGAGCATGGGGGAACCTCTGGGGGAGTAGGCGAGCATACAGGATATCCGCACCAGTTATTCGAGAAAAGTCGCGACGCGCCGGGAACCCGGTCGGGGCTCACTCCCTCTCGATCTCCTCAGAGAGCGCCCGAGGTTTCCGCCGACGCTTGACATCGACCCAAGCATAGCCGACAATAAAGGACCAGTGGAGTATCTGGTCATGTTTTCAACTGATTCCCCGGCCTCCCCCGCCCACACCCCCCCCACCGCCGCCCCCACGCACCCGGGCGGCGCCGGCCCCGAGCCCCGCTGGGGCGAACTCCAGCCCGGCCCCATCGAACGCTTCTCCTATGACGACGCCATCGTCCGCAAGTTCGTCGTCGCCACCATGATCTGGGGGCTCGTCGGCACGCTCGCCGGGCTCCTCGTCGCCTTCCAACTCGTCGCCCCGGCCCTCGCCCAGTGGGGGCCCATCGAGGGCACCTGGCTGGCCCGCGCCATCAGCCTCGTCTTCTCCACCGAGTGGATCAACTTCGGGCGCCTCCGCCCCCTCCACACCAACGCCGTCATCTTCGCCTTCGCGGGTAACGGCATCTTCGCCGCCGTCTACTACTCCACCCAGCGCCTGTGCAAGGCCCGCATGTGGAGCGACACCCTCAGCGCCCTGCATTTCTGGGGCTGGCAACTCATCATCGTCCTCGCCGCCATCACCCTGCCGCTGGGCATCACCCAGGGCAAGGAGTACGCCGAACTCGAGACCCCCATCGACCTGATGATCGCGGTCGTCTGGCTCGGGTTCTTCGGGACCAACTTCTTCATGACCCTCGCGACCCGCCGCGAGCGGCACATGTACGTCGCCCTGTGGTTCTACATCGCCACGATCGTCACCGTCACGGTCCTCCACGTCTTCAACAGCCTCGCGCTCCCGATGGCCGCCGCCGACATCGCCTCGGGCCGCGCCCCCACCCTCGGCGGGCTCTTCAAGTCCTGGCCCGTCTACGCCGGCGTGCAGGACGCATTCATGCAGTGGTGGTACGGGCACAACGCCGTCGCCTTCTTTCTCACCACGCCCTTCCTCGGGCTCATGTACTACTTCCTGCCCAAGGCCGCCGAGCGGCCCGTCTACTCCTACCGCCTCTCCATCGTGCACTTCTGGACGCTGGTCTTCATGTACATCTGGGCCGGGCCCCACCACCTGCACTACACCGCCCTCCCCGCCTGGGCCAGCAGCCTCGGGATGATCTTCTCCCTCATGCTCTGGATGCCCTCCTGGGGCGGCATGATCAACGGCCTCTTCACCCTCCGCGGCGCCTGGCACAAGGTCGCCGCCGACCCCGTCCTCAAGTTCTTTGTCGTCGCCATCACCTTCTACGGCATGTCCACCTTCGAAGGCCCCATGCTCTCCATCAAGAGCGTCAACGCCCTCTCCCACTACACCGACTGGACCATCGCCCACGTCCACTCCGGCGCCCTGGGCTGGAACGGCTTCATGCTCTTCGGCATGATCTACTGGCTCCTCCCTCGCCTCTTCCAAGCCCCCGTCTGGAGCCCCCGCCTCGTCGGCGTCCACTTCTGGACCTCCACCATCGGCATCCTCCTCTACGTCCTCCCCATCTACACCGCAGGCATCACCCAGGGCCTCATGTGGCGCGCCTTCGACGCCACCGGCCGCCTCCAGTACCCCTTCTTCGTCGAGACCGTCACCACCCTCATCCCCTTCTTCTGGATCCGCCTCATCGGCGGCTCCCTCTTCGTCGCCGGCTTCGTCCTCCTCATGATCAACGCCTGGATGACCTGGCGCGCCCGCCCCGCCACCTACGAGGTCCCCGTCCACTCCGCCCCGCGACTCGGCGCCCTCTATCAGGACCCGCCCATCCCCGCCACCACTCTCACCGCCAACGCCGACTTCGCCAAAGAAGTCGAGCAGACGGTCCTCTCCGGCTGGTTCCACCGCGTCTGGGAGCGCAAGGCCCTCAAGTTCTCCCTCCTCACGCTCGGCGCCGTCCTCCTCGCGTCCGCATTCGAGATCATCCCCGTCTTCCTCATCCGCTCCAACGTCCCCACCATCGCCTCCGTACAGCCCTACTCGCCCCTCGAACTTGCCGGCCGCGACCTCTACATCGCCGAGGGCTGTTACAACTGCCACAGCCAGATGATCCGTCCCATCTGGGCCGAGACGAAGCGCTACGGCGAGTACAGCAAGGCCGGCGAGTTCGTCTACGACCATCCCTTCCAGTGGGGCAGCCGGCGCATCGGGCCCGACCTCGCGCGCGAGGGGATCAGCAACCCCAACGCCCTCTGGCACGCCCAGCACTTCGAGGACCCGCGCCGCATCGTCCCGCAGTCCATCATGCCCGCCTACGCCCACCTCCTTGAAAAGCCCCTCGACTTCGGCTCCGTCCAGCGCCGCGTGGACGCCATGGCGATGCTCGGCGTGCCCTACGGCAACTTCATCAAGCCCGGGCAGGCCGAGCAGGCCGCCCGCACGCAGGCCAAGGCCATCGCCGACGACATCGCCAAGCAGGGCGGTCGCACCGGCCTCGAAGACAAGCAGGTCGTCGCCCTCATCGCCTACATGCAGCGACTCGGCACCGACTTGACCAAGCCGCCCCCGGACCCCAACGCGACGCCGCCCGCGCAGGCCGCCGCCGCGACCGCCAAGGAGGCCAACCCATGAGCCAACTCATGAGCGCCATGAACCTCTGGCTCTTCCCCACCCTCGCCCTCGTCTTCTTCCTCTTCGCCTTCATCCTCATCATGGCGCGGCTCTTCGCGCCGGGCCGCGGGCCCGAACTCGCCCACGCCGCCACCCTCCCCCTCGACGACGGCTCCCCCTCCCCCGTCCCCCCCACCCACCACGCCCGGCCCTCCACACGCCCCGAGGACCACGCATGACCACCTCCTCCTCCGGTCCCACCACCGCCTTCCCGGGTTTCGGCCAAGCGCCCACCCGCACCGCCGACATCCGCGCCGACGATGCCGCCCACCTCACGGGCCACGAGTACGACGGCATCAGCGAGTTCGACAACCCCACCCCCGGTTGGTGGCACATCATCTTCCTCGTCTCCATCGGCTTCTCCGCCGTCTACTTCCTCTTCTGGTCCACCTCCGACCTCGCCTGGACCACCGAGGACGCCTGGAAGCAGGCCCAGACCGCCGAGTACCGCCGCATCTTCGCCGACGTCGGCGAACTCGCCCCAGACGAGCCCACCATCCTCCGCATGATGGGCGATCCCAAGTTCCTCGCCATCGCCGAGGCCTCCTTCCAGTCCTCCTGCGCCAACTGCCACGCCCGCGACGGCGGCGGGATCGTCGGCCCCAACCTCTGCGACGATCACTACAAGAACGTCAAGTCCGTCAAGGACATCTTCACCGTCATCACCAGCGGCGCCAACAACGGCGCCATGCCCGCCTGGGGGCCCACCATCTCCCAGAACGAACGCGTCATCCTCGCCGCCTACGTCGCCTCCCTCCGCGGCAAGACCCCCGCCTCCGCAAAGCCGCCCGAGGGTGACGCCATCCCCCCGTTCCCCGCGCCCACGCCCCCCACACCCCCCAAGCCGTGACGCCCGCACCGAGTCCGCGAGCCATACCCCGTGCTCCAGGCCCCTCCCATGCCGAAGGCCGCCCCGCCCAACCCGGCACCTCAGCCCGCGCCCCGGCAGTCGCTCCCACGCGCGCTCTCCACCCTCAATGACGACGGCTCGCGCCGCTGGCTCAACCCGCGCCTCAGCCCGGGCCGCTTCCTCTCCGCACGCCGCGGCGTCGCCTGGCTCCTCCTGGCCATCTACACCCTCGTCCCCTTCCTCAAAATCGACGGCAAGCCCGTCCTGCTCCTCGACCTCGCCGCCCGCCGATTCACCATCCTCGGGCACACCTTCCTCCCCACCGACACCCTCGTCCTTGCCCTCTTCATGGTCGGGCTCTTCCTGACCATCTTCCTCCTCACCGCGCTCTCGGGCCGCGTCTGGTGCGGGTGGGCCTGCCCGCAGACCGTCTACATGGAGTTCGTCTTCCGCCCCATCGAGCGGCTCTTCGAGGGCGCCCCGGGCCGCGCCAAGCGCGCCCTCCGGGGCACCGGCGTCGCCCGCGCCGCCAAGTACCTGGTCTACCTCCTCGTCTGCGGGCACCTCGCCAACACCTTCCTCGCCTACTTCGTCTCCGCGGAGACCGTTTACCAATGGACCCTCCACCCGCCGACCCAGCACCCCGCGGGCTTCGCCCTCGTCGCCGCCGTCACCGCCCTCATGATGTTCGACTTCTGCTTCTTCCGCGAGCAGACCTGCCTGGTCGCCTGCCCCTACGGACGCTTCCAGTCCGTCATGCTCGACCGCAACTCCCTCATCATCAGTTACGACCCCGCCCGCGGCGAGCCCCGCGGCCGCCGCGGCACCCTCACCAAGGCCGAGTCCCTCGCCCTCCCCGTCCTGGGCGACTGCGTCGACTGCAAGATGTGCGTCACCACCTGCCCCACCGGCATCGACATCCGCGACGGGCTCCAGATGGAGTGCGTCAACTGCGCCCAGTGCATCGACGCCTGCGACAGCGTCATGACCCGCCTCAACAAACCCCGCGGGCTCATCCGCTACACCTCCCAGGCCGCCCTCGCCGGCGCCAAGACGCGCATCCTCCGCGCACGCACCGCCATCTACGCCACGCTCCTCACCGTCATCATCGCCGCCGGCGCCACCCTCCTCCTCACCGCCCAGACCGCCGACGTGCGCGTCCTCCGCTCGCGCGGCGCGCCCTTCGCCCTCCTCCCCGACGGGCTCATCTCCAACTCCGTCACGATCAAACTCGCCAACCGCGACGACGCCCCGGTCGCATTCACCATCGCCATCGACTCGCCCGACGGCGTCTCCATCCGCTGCGAGCGCGACCACGATGCCCTCGCCCCCACCGAAACCGCCGCCTTCCCCGCCATCATCACCGCCCCACCGTCGCTCTTCTCCGCCGGCAGCCTCAACGTCTCCATCCGCGTCACCGGCTCCAACGGCTTCTCCACCACCCTTCGCCATCGCCTCCTCGGGCCCCTCACTCCACCCGCCACGACCCCCACGACCCCCAAGGAGGGCGCGCCATGATCCCCCGACCCTCCTTCTGGCCCGTCGCCATCGTCTCACTCCTCCTCGGCAACGCCTGCATCGTCGCCATCACCGTCTACGCCGCCTCCGGCGCGGGAAGCCCGGGTGGCAGCGGCACTGGTGGGGGCGGGGGGGGCGGGGGGGGGGCCATCGAGCCTGACTACGACCGCAAGGCCCTCGCCTGGGACCAGACCGCCCGCCAAGCCGCCCTCGACCGCGCGCTCGGCTGGTCCGCCACCGCCTCCATCACCCCCGCGGGCCACGCCTCCGCCTCCGGCTCGCCCGGCACCCTCGCCCTCGACCTCCGCGATGGCGCACGCCAGCCCATAAGGGCCGCGCGCATCACCGCCATCGCCTTCCACGAGACCGACCCGCGCCGCACCTTCACCCTCACCCTCACCCCCGCCACCACGGGCGAACCGGGCCGCTTCACCGCCCCGCTCCCCACGTTCAAGCGCGGGCTCTGGCGCGTCGCCCTCACCGTCGATGCCGTCGGCACCCGCTTCACGCCCACCCTCCAGGTCGACACCGACCTGCCCCTCCCGCGCGAATCCGGAGACGCGCCGTGCTCGCAGTAACCTCCGGCATCCTCGTCGCCAGCCTCATCGGCAGCGCCCACTGCGCCGGGATGTGCGGCGGGCTCGTCACCCTCGCCTGCGCGCCCAGCGCCCAACACGCCGCCGCTCGCTCCCCCGCGTGGCTCGCGCCCACTCTCTACAACACTGGCCGAGGCCTGGCCTACACCACCCTCGGCGCAGCCGCCGGACTCCTCGGCCAATCCGCCGACCTCGGCGGCTCGTGGCTCGGCCTTCAGAACGCCGCCGCCATCACCGCCGGAGCCATCCTCCTCGCCTTCGGCCTCCTCCAACTCGCCATCGCCCTTGGGCTGCGACCCACCACCAGCCCCACTATCGAGCCCCTCCGCCGGCTCGCCGTCGCCGCGCACCAGCGCGCCTTCGGCTTCCACCCCGCCGCCCGCGCCGCGATCACCGGCCTCCTCACCCCCCTGCTGCCCTGCGGCTGGCTCTACGCCTTCGTCACCGCCGCCGCCGGTACCGGCAGCCCCGCCGCCGGCGCTGCCACCATGGCCCTCTTCTGGCTCGGCACGCTCCCCGTCATGGCCGCGCTGGGCTTTGGCGTCCACCGCCTCCTCGGGCCCCTCGCCCGTCACCTCCCCATTGCCTCCGCCGTCATCGTCCTGGGCATGGGCGCCTACGCCGTCACCTCGCGCCTCCTTCCCCACTCCTGCTGCGACCACGCCGCCGCGCCGGACGCTTCCCCCCACGACGCCTGCGATTGCTCCGCACCGGCCGACGCACCCGCCCCCTCCCACTCCGCGGAGGACGCCCCATGATGCTCGCGCCCCTCCGCGCCACGCTCCCGCCGCCCCCGCCCACGGGAGATACCTCGCTCGCCGCGCCCGCCTGCGCGCACTGCGGCCTGCCCGTGCCGCCGGCGCTCCGGCGCGCCGCCTCGACCGGCCCGGCCTTCTGCTGCTCGGGCTGCGAGACCGCCTACTCCATCATCCACGCCTGCGGGCTCGACCGCTTCTACGACCTCCGCAAGCAAGCCGAGTCCGCCCCGGCTCCCGCCCCGACCACGCCCCGCGACCGCCGCTACGCCGAGTTCGACGAGCCCGCCTTCCTTCAGCGCTACGCCCGCTCCTTGCCCGCGGGCCTGACGTCCGTGGACCTGCTCCTCGAGAACGTCCACTGCGCCGCGTGCGTGTGGCTTGTCGAGCGCCTCCCCGCGCTCCTCCCGGGCGTGATCGAGTGCCGCCTCGACTTCCGCCGCGCCGTCGCCCGCGTCACCTGGCGGCCCGACGCCGTGCCCCTCGCCCGGATCGCCCTTCTCCTCTCTCGCCTGGGCTACCCGCCCCACCCGGCCCGCGGCGAGGCCGCCCACCGCGCGCGAACCAACGAGGAACGCCGCATGATCGCCCGTCTGGGCGTCGCCGCGGCCTGCGCCTCCTCCACCATGCTCTTCGCCCTCGCCCTCTACGCCGGACTCTTCTCGGGCATCGACCACGCCACCGTCACCCTCTTCCGCTGGTTCAGCCTCGCCATCACCCTCCTCTGTCTCCTCTGGCCCGGGCTCGTCTTCTTCCGCAGCGCCATCACCTCCCTCCGCGCCGGCGTCGCCAACCTCGACGCCCCCATCGCCCTCGCCCTCCTCGCCGGCGGCCTCTGGAGCATCGCCTCCACCCTCCGCGGCACGGGCGAGGTCTACTTCGACTCCCTCTCCACCCTCGTCTTCCTCCTCCTCATGGGCCGCTTCGTACAGCGCCGCCAGCAGCGCCGCGCCGCCGACTCGGTCGAACTCCTCTTCACCCTCACCGCCTCCGCCGCCCGCGTCGTCTCCGACTCGGGCACGCGCGAGGTCTCCGCCGACGCCCTCACCCCGGGCGACGTCGTCGAGGTCCGCGCGGGCGAGTCCTTCCCCGCCGACGGCATCGTCATCCACGGCCGCTCCGCCGCCGACCTCTCCCTCCTCACCGGCGAATCCCGACCCGTCGAGATCCGCGAAGGCTCCGACGCCGTCGCCGGCGCCGTCAACCTCGGCTCCACCGTGCTCGTCTCCGTGCGCGCCTCGGGCGAGGCCACCCGCGCCGGGCGCCTCATGAAACTCGTCGAGGACGCCGCCCATCGCCGCGCACCCATCGTCCGCACCGCCGACAAGGCCGCCTCCTGGTTCCTCGCCGGCATGACCCTCCTCGCGGGCCTCACCTTCGCCCTCTGGCTCCGCTCGGGCCTGGAGCCGGCCCTCGAACACGCCATCGCCGTCCTCGTTGTCACCTGCCCCTGCGCGCTGGGCCTCGCCACGCCCCTGGCCTTCAGCGTCGCCATCGGCCGCGCCGCCCGCGCCGGCGCGTTCATCAAGGGCGGCGACGCCATACAGCGCCTCGCCTCCCCGGGCCGCATCATCCTCGACAAGACCGGCACCCTCACCGTCGGCCGTCTCGCCCTCGCCCGCTGGACGGGCGACAACGACGCCAGGCCCCTCGTCGCCGCCGTCGAAGCCTGCTCATCCCACCCGGTCGCCGTCGCCCTTGTGCGCGACCTCGCCAACCCAGCACGCGAGCCGCTCGCCGTCACCGACGCCCGCCAGACCCTGGGCGGCGGCATCGAGGGCCGCGTCGCGGGCCGCCTCGTCACCGTCGGCTCCGCCGCCTTCGTCCGCGCCCGCGCCGCACAGGGCTCGCCCGACCTCGACCGCGCCGAGCGCGACGCACTCTCCCAGGGCCTCACGCCCATCGCCATCGCCCTCGACGGCGTCCTCGTCGCCATCGCCGCTGTGGGCGACGCGATCCGCCCCGACGCCCGCGCCGCCCTCGACCGCCTCACCCGCGCCGGCTGGCGGCCCGAAATCCTCTCGGGCGACCACCCCGTCATCGTCGCCGCCGTCGCCAAGCGACTCGGCATCCCCCCCGACCGCGCCCGCGGCGGGCTCTCGCCCGAGGACAAACTCGCCCTCGTCTCCGACGCCGCACGCCACGGGCCCGTCGTCATGGTGGGCGATGGCGTCAACGATGCCGCCGCCCTCGCCGCCTCCGATGTCGGCATCGCGGTCCACGGCGGGGCCGAGGCCAGCCTCGCCGCCGCCGACGCCTACCTCTCCAAGCCCGGCCTCTCACCCCTCGCCGACCTGCTCGAGGGCAGCGCCCGCACCATGCGCATCGTCCGCACCGCCCTCACGCTCTCCACCCTCTACAACCTCGTCGCGGGCGGGCTCGCCGTCGCCGGGTTCGTGAGCCCGCTTGTCGCAGCGTTCATCATGCCCGTCAGTTCGCTCACCGCGCTCTCGATCTGCCTGAAGATGCGCTCCTTCGGAGGCCGTCCATGAGCGTCCTCTACGTCCTCGTCCCCCTCGCCATGCTCATCGTCGGCGCCGCCGCCTGGGCCTTCGTCTGGTCCGCCCGCTCCGGCCAGTTCGACGACCTCGACACCCCCGCCGTCCGCGTCATCACCGACGACGACTGATCGGCCCGCTCAATCCAGCCGGTGAGGCGCGGCCTCCATGTCCCGCGCCAGCCGCGGGCCCGCGACAATCCACACCACTCCGCTCAGCAGGATCGTCACGCCCACCACCGCGAACGCCCGGTTCATGCTCCCCGTCGTGTCGGCGATGTACCCGATCAGGGGCGGCGAGATCGCGTCCCCCAGCGCGTGGATCAGGAAGATGTTCACCGCGAATGCCGTCGCGCGCATCGACGGGTGCGTCACGTTCGCGATGATCGTGTTCGTCGGGCCCGTCCCCAGGAAGATGCAGAAGATCGCCGCGAACATCAGCCACCACGCCAGCGGGAACGGCGCCGCCAGCACCCCGAGAAAGATCGGGAACGCCACCAGCATCGACACCCCGGGCACCAGGAAGTACGCCCCGCCCCGCCACGCGCCGCCCCCTCCCCGCCGCAGTCGCGCGTGCAGCCAGTCGCTCAGGTACCCACCGGCGATCGTCCCGCCCAGGCCCGCCAGCACCGTGATCGCTCCGAACCACCGGTTCACCATCGCCAACTGATCCAGCGCCGCCTCCGGCGAAAGCCCCTCCACTCCCAGCCTCGCCTGGTGCACGTACGTCGGCATCCAGAACGACATCCCTCCGATCGCGAACGTGCTCAGCGTCATCCCCAGCGTGTTGAGCACATACGACGGCGTCCGCGCCAGCACGCGAAGATCCGCCGGCCGCACGCGCCGCGCCGGACGCGCCTCCTGCCCTCCCACCGCCCCCCCCCGCGGCGGGTCGGGCCGCAGCAGCGCCCACACCCCCAGGATGATCCCCGGCGGCGTCACCACAAAGAACGCCCAGTGCCACGACATCACCGCCGCCACCTGCCCCCCGATGATGAACCCCAGCGCGCTCCCCACCGGCAGCGCCACGTAGAACCACGCCATCACCGACCCGCGCTTCCCCGGCGGGTACATGTCCGCGATCACCGTCGGCGCCACCGGACCCCACGCCGCCTCCCCCACCCCCACCAGCACCCGGCACAACAGCAGCATCACGAAGCCCTGCGCCAGCCCGCACGCGCCCGTCGCCAGCGACCACAGCAGCACCCCCACCCCGATGATCGCCCACCGCTTCATGAACTCGGCAAGCCACCCGAAGATCGGCGACGCCGCCATGTACGTGAGCAGGAACGCTGTCGCCAGCCACCCCATCTTCGTCTTGGCGTTCGGATCCCCCGACAGCAGATCATCGCGGACGATGGGCTCGATCGCCGAGAGCACGTAGCGATCGATGTAGTTGAGCAGGTTGATCCCGATGAGCAGCGCCAGCGACACCCGCGCCGCTCGGCGCGGCTGTCCGTCGGCGCTCTGTGCGGGCACGCTCGGCTCGGGCATGGCGAGCGAGTGTACGGCCTCAACGAAACGCCACCGTCAGGGGGCGCTCTCCGTTCGGACGTTACCCGCTCGCCCCCGCGCCCCGGCGTGCGCCGGGGCCTCTGTTGTTGCGCCGCGCTTTGGGCCTCGATTTGGGGATCGCGTGGTCCGTGTAACTCCGCCTTCGCGCGCGCACCTCGTTGCCGGGCTTTGGAGGCACCGCTGAGCGGCCCTCGCGCGGACCCTCCGACCCCCCCACCCGACCCCGCCGGATCGATCCTGGGGCATCGTAGTGGAATGTGCCTTTTCGCACATGGGAAACGCGCGTTTCTGCGCGCGTGCGCGCAATCTCGTGTACACGACCCCGATCCAGCGCCGCGGCAGGGGTGCCGGGCGCGCCTGCGCGCAATCTAGGCGACGGCGGAAAGGTGGACCGAACCGAGGACCTGGTCCCGCCGGTCCCTACTCGATGCTGCGCCCGTCTAGATCTGAGGATCCGCCGTCTCGATCTCGGCCGCGAGCGCTCGAAGGAAGGCGATCGCCTCCGGGGTCCGCGGCGTTGAGGCGGACCCGAAGTGCTTCAGGAGCGTCGGCTGGGCTTCGAGATCGAGCACCACCCTGATCTGGCTGGCCGCCTCATCAAACGCCACGATCGCGGCTTCATAGGCAAGCCAAGCAAGGAGTATCGCCGCGACCAAAGTCACCGCGGGATGCGGCGCGAGGCTCGCGTCCGTGCGAACACCCAGCGCGAGAAGCCAGTCCATGGCAACGACGGCGGCGACGGTCATGATCGCCGTGGCCGTGACGGTGAAACTCTGGACCGCCAGCAGCGAGCCGCGGGCGCGCGCCGCGGCCGCGTGGTCCTTGTCAAGGAGGGCCTCCAAGAGCGGCCAGAGGGTCGAGGTGCTCATCCCGTGATGCAGTTTGCCGTAATCGTCCAGGGCCCGAACGCGACTCCCGAGGCGGGTCGGCTCGATGCTCTCGGGCGTCTCGGGGAATCTCCGGGTTCGAGTCTCGATGTCCATCCAGCACTGGCGCACCGCAGCCTCGATGATGGGCTTGACCGTCGCGCCCGACTCACCCCCGACGAGGCGACGCCAAGCGCGCTCGAACCCTGCGGCCGCGTCGGGATCGGCGTGATGGAGGCGGCAGACTGCTTCGGCCCCGCGAGCGATCGCCCGCACCGCGCCGGGCGTGCAGCGAGCGATGGGGTCATCCCATGTCAGCACGGCCCGCAGGGCGTCGATGCCGGCCGTCGCCTCCGCGAAGAGGACGTGCGCACTCGGCCGCGCGTCCCGAGGGTCACCGGGCGGCGAGCTGCCCTGAGCGTCGCGGTTGAGCCACCGGACCGCGCTGAGCGAGAAGATCGCCCTGTCGTTCTTGCGGCGGACCGAGGCCCAGGCGCGCAGGCGGCGGCCACGCAACGCCCGGCGCAGCGGGGGAATCGGCAGTTCGGTCCAGAAGCGCAGGCACAGGGAGCGGCTGGCGAAGCACGCCAGGGCCGCCGCGCCGACGCCGACGAGGAGGCTGAACGCCGACGCGGTGACCTGCCCCGCGTCCGTCGAGCGGAACTGCTCGAGGAACTCCGGGACCGCCTTGAACCCTTTCGCGTGGCACCAGAGGACAAGCGACGCCACCAGCGCGGGGAGCAGACCTGCCTGCAGAAACGCGCGCCCGACCGCGTCGCGGAGTTGGATCACAAGGCCCGTCAGTACTCCCACGCGTGCGCTCCACCTTGCAGGACGTGCTCGGGTTGTCGCGTTCAGATCGGCGTGCCGCGCAGCCGATGCTCCGGACACACGGGCGTGCGGCTCACGTGGCCTGCGGGGCACTGGTAGAGAGTCATGGACTGCGTGAAGGTCTCGTGAACGAACCCGCGCCGGCGCTCAGCCTTGTCGGCCTCCATTGCGTCGATGATGCCGCCGAGATCCAGGTCCTTGCCCTGTGTCAAAGGAAACTCGGCGTTGGCCTTCTCGACGAAGAACTGGGGATCAAAGACGCCCACAACCTTGCGAGTGGTTGGTTCGATCACCTTGAACAACGTCCCGGGCGGCGACTTACTCAGCCGAGAGAGCACTTGGCGAACAGGGGCTGTCGATTCGAGCGACCGACGCAGACCGATCGATGTTCCGGGATCGACCGAAACCCTGCGCGAGATGTCGCCAACCCGCACCTGTGGGTGGTTACGTTCTTCGGAAGCGCTGGCCTTGGGCCGTTTCTTTGCCATTGTTGCCTCCGCGACTCGCAATCATAACACGCCTGCTGCCATCGGCACAGTTCGCTCCCCACAATCGAACGACAACCAACTCAGCGAGCGTGGCGCCTGATGCGCACGCAAGAGACATCGGGCGGACCGCGCGTCCCCGCGTGCGACGCGGGGAAGGTCGTCGGGCGGCTTCGGTCCGGAACGCGTTCAGCACCCGGCGAAGAAGAGGCCGATGTAGTCGGAGAGGTCGTCGGGGTCCACGTTGCCGTCGGCGTTGAGGTCCATGCCGTCGCAGGCGGGGGACTGGAAGAAGCACCCGATGAAATCGGAGAGGTCATCGGGGTCGAGGGCGCCGTCGCCGTTGAAGTCGGCGGCGCAGACCGGCGGCATCGAGGGGACGGGCAGTCCCGGGACGGCGATATCGGCAAGGGTGCCGGGCTTGAACAGCCCGAGGCGGGCCTCGCCGGTGGTGGGCGGGACGGGCGCGGTGAAGCCGAAGTTGTACATCGTGCCCCAGCGGATGGCGTTGGCGGCGGGGTTGGCGGAGAAGGTCTGGGTGGCGAAGACGAGTGAGTGGGCGGCCTTGGTGGCGGTCCAGGGGGCGTTGCTGATGGCCTCGCCCGAGTGCGTGGGGGCGTGGCGGAAGAAGTAATCGGTGAACGCGGTCGAGTCGTGCATGGGCAGCGTGAACGAGCCGGCGCTGCGGTCGGAGTTGAGGTTGTAGACGGCGTACTCGTAGCGCCAGCGCCCGTCGAGCAGGTCGGTCACCTTCGCCGCGACGTAGAACCGGCAGCGGATGAACGCGCCGGCGCGGGAGGGGTTGGGCGTGTCGTCATGGTCGGCCGTCACGAGCGTGACGGTCGGGTCGAGTTCGCGCCAGCGGGCGATGACGGGGACTTGGCGGTTGGCGGCGCCGCCGATGAGGGTGGCGTTCCCGACTCCGCCGTTGACGCCGATCTCCTGCGACGAGGCGTTGTTCATCGCGTTGATGGCGACGTTCTGGCCGGGGCGGAGGTACTGAGCGTCGTGGGGGAGGAGGTGGACGGTCTCGATGAAGAACCGCGTGCCCTGTGGCTGGGCGGCCAGGTCGGAGGCGAGGACCTGGAGGCGGGTATTGATGGTGGTCTCGCCGGTGCCGCCGCCGCGGGCGCCGGAGAGGACGCCGGTCGCGGCGTTGATGAACGATCGGCGGGCCATGCCCGTGGGCCCGTTGAAGCCTGATGAGTAGGTGTCAGCGCAGTTGGGGCCCATCTGGCCCGAGCCCCCGGGGGAGCAGGAGCCGGTGCCGCAGGTGGCGCTGCTCCCGTTGACGGGGATGCCCACCCACTTGACCCAGCCCTGGCCGATCTGCTCCATGCGTGAGAAGGAGACGGAGGAACCCGGGGCGGTGAAGGAGCGGTAGCGGTACATCTGCTGCCCGACGAGGGGGCGGATGGAGGAGTTGGGGTGGGTGTCGGCGGGGAGGTCGCCGATGTTGCAGGTGATGGAGCCGACGCTGTAGCCGACGATGGTGCCGGCGGCGTTGCTGCCGTTGCGGGCGACATCGACGTGGCTGGAGGAGATCATGTCGGGCCCGATGGCCTGGCCCGCGGCGGTGGAGGCGAGGCCCGCGAGGAGCAGGATGCCTGGGGCGCAGCGCGACAGCGACCGAGCGTGGCGAGGCGAGGCGGGGGGCATGGGATGTCTCCGAGGTGAGGGCGGTACAACCGGCAGAACGCCGACGCGCCCCACGAGCGAGCTGAGTCTACCGGATGATCATCCCGAGTGCAAGGGGTTGCGGGGGCGACCCACGGTGGCAAGGTCCCCCGGATGGGACACGCGATCGGCCTCGGAGGCCGAGGAGGGGTCGGAGGCGGGGGCCGGACGGCCTACCACCTATGCTTGGCCCCATGACGGCCAACCCCACCCCCCCGACGACATCGAGCCTCGCCTCCGAGGCGATCATCATCCGCACGCACACCTGTGGGGAGTTGCGCGACTCGCACGTGGGTCAGACGGTCGCGCTGAACGGGTGGGTGAACTCGTACCGGGACCACGGGGGGCTGATCTTCATTGATCTGCGCGATCGGTACGGGATCACGCAGTTGGTGTTCGATCCGGATGACGGGGCGAGCGCGGCGATGATGGCCGCGGCGGACAAGGTGCGCAACGAGGACTGCGTGGCGTGCCGGGGGAAGGTGCGGATCCGCATCGGGGGCGAGAACCCGAAGCACGCGTCGGGGAAGATCGAGATCGCGGTGAGCGAGTTGCAGGTGCTGAGCAAGACGGAGAATCCGCCCTTTTTGCCGGACGATCAGTTGGCGCTCCCGAACGAGGAGTTGCGGCTGAAGCACCGGTACCTGGACCTTCGGCGGCCGAGCATGCAGCGGGTGATGACGCTGCGGCACAGGGTGTACAAGGCGACGCGTGCGTACTTTGACGAGCACGGGTTTCTGGAGGTGGAGACCCCGGTGCTGTACAAGAGCACGCCGGAGGGCGCGCGGGAGTTCCTGGTGCCGTGCCGGAACGTGCCGGGGACGTTCTACGCGCTGCCGCAGAGCCCGCAGTTGTTCAAGCAGATTCTGATGGTGAGCGGGTGCGACCGGTACATGCAGGTGTGCCGGTGCTTCCGTGACGAGGACCCGCGTGCGGACCGGCAGCCGGAGTTCACGCAGATCGACCTGGAGATGTCGTTCGTGCGTCGCGAGCAGATCATGCAGATGATGGAGGGGTTCGTGCGGCGGCTGTGGAAGGAGGTGCTGGGGATCGAGGTGCCGCCGCTGCAGCGGATGACGTACCGGGACGCGATGGAGCAGTACGGGATCGACCGGCCGGACACGCGGTATCAGTTGTTCATCCGCGACGTATCGACGATGGCGGGGTTGACGGAGTTCAAGGTGTTCAAGGAGGCTTTGGCGAAGGGGGCCGACCGCCCGCGGTACAACAGCAAGAAGGGGGTGGTGAAGGCGATGCGGGTGCCGGGTGGCGCGGAGAAACTGACGCGGAAGATGACCGACGGGTACACGGAGTTCGTCAAGGGCTTCGGGGCCGGGGGCGTGGCGGTCGTCAAGTGCATCGCCGACGAGAAGGGCGGGCCGAAACTGGACACGGGGATTGCCAAGTTCCTCGAACCGATCAAGACGGAACTCTTCGACGATCTGGGCGTGCAGATCGGGGACACGGTGCTGTTCGTGGCCGACACGTACGCGGTGGCGACGAAGGCGCTGGGTGAGTTGCGGCAGAAGGTGGCGCGGGACATGGGGCTGGTGCCCAAGCCCGGGGCGGAGGGCGGCCCGTGGAACTTCCTGTGGGTGATCGACTTCCCGATGTTCGAGAAGAACAAGGAGACAGGGAAGTGGATCGCGATGCACCATCCGTTCACCGCGCCGCGGGACGATCAGCGGGACCTGTTCGTCGCGGCGGGTGAAGAGGACGAGGTGGCGATCGAGTCGATCGTGTCGGCGGGGTACGACATCGTGCTCAACGGGAGCGAGATCGCGGGGGGCTCGATCCGGATTCACGACCGCGAAGTGCAGTCAAAGGTGTTCAAGTTGCTCGGGATGACGCCGGAGCAGGCGCGGGAGAAGTTCTCGTTTTTGCTGGAGGCGTTGTCGTACGGCGCGCCGCCGCACGGGGGGATCGCGTTCGGGCTGGACCGCCTGGTGATGCACCTGTGCGGGAGCGAGAACATCCGCGACGTGATCGCGTTCCCCAAGACGCAGATCGGGCAGGACCTGATGACGCGGGCGCCGTCGTCGGCGACGGAGGGGCAACTGAAGGACCTGCACATCAAGAGCACGTGGGACCCGGCGGGCGCGGGGAGCGGCACCGCGCCGGCGAAGGGCTGAGCACGGCCCGCCGACGGAAGCGATTGCGTGTCAGCGCGTTGAGTCACCCGTGGCGGCGGGCGCGCCGGTGCGAGTGCGGTCGCGGCCGGCAAGGCCGTGGCGGGTTTCGAGGACCGGCGCGCCGTGGTGCCAGGGCGAGGCGGCTCGCCGAGCCAGACGGTGCCAGGGGTTGGGCACACCTGGTGCGAGGTCGGTGCCGCGTTCTTCGACCCCCGAGAGGTCCATCCAGAGGACGCCGGTCTTGATGTGGGTGTAGCAGCAGGCGGGGTGGCCGTCAGGGAAGCCCGGGAGTTCGTAGACGGTCATCTGCAGGAGGAGTCCCTTCTCGCTCGGGAAGACGGTCGAGGCGAGTTGCTGGGCCCCCCACTGGCTCGGACCTTGCTGGGTGGAGAAGTCCCAGTACTCGCGTCCGGCGTAGGCGGTGCTTGCCATGGCGAAATCGGAACTTGTGGGCAGGGGCGCGCGGACCTTGTGCCGGATTGGGTTGCCCGCGGCGAGCAGCGCCTGGCGCGGAAAGTTGGGATCGATCGTCCCCAGGCCCAGTGGGCGTTGGCGAACCAGTCGCCATCGATGTGGGCGCCGGGGTAGATGTGGACGCGCTCGGGCGGATCCGTCGGCCCGCGGTAGACCGGGGCGAAGAGTGTCGCAACGAACCCGCGATGATCGTCGGCGTAAGACTGGTGCAGAATCCCCAGTTGGCGCATGTTCGAGAGCGTCCCCACCCGCTGCGCCTGGTGGCGGGCGGACGAAAGCCTGGGCATCATCATGGCGACCAGCACAAGGAGCACACCCACGACGCAGAGCAACTCAACAATGGTGAAGCCACGATGAAACGCTGGGGCGGGGTGTGCATAACGTCTCATGTTGACATCATACCCCCCCCTTAGGCTTCCATCGGTGACCTCCGTTCCACGATCCGGAGGCTTGCATATGAAGGCTCGAACTCGCAGCGTGTTGGTGGGGCTGGCGACGATGGCGGCGGCGGCGGGGCCGATGCTGGCAACGTCGTGCTGGGACATTGTGCTGGCACCGAACGACATGCCGGTGCCTTGTGGATCTGCCAACTACGGCCAGCCCTGCAACTCGTGTCCAACGCTGATCCACACGATCGTGCCCGGCGGCACCTGCGAGAAGATGTACTCGGTAATCCCGCCCGAGGAGGTACAGTGCATTGGAGGCACGATCGTTCTCTTTGAACGCCAGGACGGCTCATGGGGCTGTGCGTGCGTCGGCCTGGAGCAGACCGTGATCTATAACAGCGAGATTGTGTGTCAGAAGGCCTGTGGGTCCTCGACCCCCGGGAGGGCCTCAGGATTGATGGGGGCCTGCGTCATCGCGGCGGTGGTCGCGTGGTCACCCGCGCACGCGCAGCCCCTCGATGCGGCCGCGTTGCTCGCGCGGGTGGAGGCCGCGCACCGAGAGAAGCCGTCGATCGAGTGCCGACATGAGATTGCGGCGTTGTGCGAGGGTCCTTCCGGTGAACACGTCGCGGAACTGGTCACGATGTCGCCCCTCACGAAGCGCTGGCGCGACCCGAGTTCGAAGCGTGAATACTTGATATGGCAGCGCGCACGGGCCCTGTTCGACGGTCGCGACGGGTGGCGCATCGAGACAGAGGACCTTACCGCCATCGGTCCGCGGGAGTTGGCCACGAGCGTCAAGTTGCAGACGCTCCGCGTGCTGGCGCAGTCGGCGGGGAGCAAGGCCACCAACGCGGTCTTGAATGTGCATGGCCCGCAGCCAACGGAGCCGTCGCCAACGTACCGGGGCGAGGCCGAACTCCGGCGGCAGCGGCTCTTCAGCATGGAGGAGTTGGTGGCGCGGGAGGGCTATCACACGCTGGTGGCATGGTGTGTGCGCCTACTGAGGAGCGCCGACGATCTCCGTGCCATGGCGGACGACCGCGGAGCGGGCGTGGGCTCCGCATCCTTGGAACTGGAGTTGTGGGCCGACCCTGCCAGCGGAGAGGCGACCGGCGTCCGAGTCGACCAGGGGAAGATCGGTCCGTCGTCGTGGTGGTTCGAGGGTCGGTTCGACCAGCCGCTCTTCCCGGCCCGGCACCCGCGCGTCGTCCGCATGAGCGGTCCGAGACCGGCGTCGATGGAGACGATCGACGGCATGCGGCACATCTTCACGTCCGTCGAGCGCGTGATCCACGATCCCGAGAACTTCAAGGCCAGCAGTCTTTCGGACACGTTCTACAACGCCGCGATGGAGCGGTGTGACGCGGAGGGCAATCCGCTGCCCAGGCCGCCCGAACTCGCGGGGCGCAAGCCCGCCGCGGCGACCGACGAGCAGGCCGCTGTGCTCACGGGCGACATGGGCAAGGCGCCTCGCTCTCTGATCGCGGCCGCGGTCGCGTGCTTCGTCGTTGCGGGCGTGGTGTGGTGGCGCAGGTGGGTGTCGGCGTGAAGTCCCCCCTCGCCGCCCTACGGATGCCGCTGGAACGGTGGTGCCAGATCATCCTGGCGCTGGCGTGGTCGCAGGCGGGGCTGTGGAAGGTTCTGGAGTTCGAGCGGTTCCGCGCGATCGTCGACCATCAGGGGCTCATCCCCGCGGACAGAGCGCTTCTTGGCGCGGCTGCGGGGGCGGAGGTGCTGCTCGGGGCCGCGCTGGCCTGGTGCTTTGCGGAGCCGGAGCGCCGGCGGGCGTCTCGGCTGTTTGCGGTGGTGTCGCTCCTGTTGCTGGCGGGCCTTTCGGTGTACGTGTCTCAAGTCCCCGCCGAGGCGCTGCGGCGCGTGGGGTGTGGGTGCTTCGGAGGAGGGTTGGGAGGGGTGGCGGGCCGGGCGACGACGCCGTGGGAGACGATCGTGCTCCACGCGGCGGGCGGGCTTCTCCACGCGCCGGTGCTGTGGTCTCGGGGCCGAGAGAGAAAGACTGATTCGGCTGTGAGCCCGCGGCCCGCGGACCGGGCCGAACCCGCGGGGGCCTGACGGCCGCAGCGCGACCCAAACACATGCCGCACGTCCGGCACGTGAGCGGCGTGCCGGGGCCTTATGATTGGAGTTGGCCGGCGGCATGGGCGGGTGTGCACGCCATCGCCGGCCCGGGGACACAGGCTTTGGAACTGCAGATTCGCATACCGCGCGGCGAGGATCGGGTCGCCGTGCTCGGGTCGGGTGACCGCAACCTCAAGATGATCCGCGAGGCACTGGGGGTGCACGTGTCGGCACGGGACGGGTCCATCCGGATCTCGGGCGACCGGTCGTCGGTGGCGGCGGCGCGGGATGTGATCGCGCGCCTGCAGGAAGCCCGGCGGGCGGTCGCCGAGGGCGAGCGCGATTCCACGCCCACGCGGCAAGAGGTCATGGACATCATCGGGTGGGCCGCGTCCAGACAGGCGGGGGGGGCAGGGGGAACGGGGCGGGCGGGGGGGGCCGGCGTGCCCGGCGGGCTCAACGGCGGCGCGCCGGAGGACCCGGCGCCCGGCGTGGCTGAGGGCGGGGCGATGCTCGACGACGACACGCCCGCGTGGGGCGAGACGCTCGATGTGTACGCCGGCGGGCGGCCCGTGCGGGCCCACACGGCCAATCAGCAGGCGTACCTGGATGCCATCCGCGACCATGACATGGTGTTCGCGCTCGGGCCTGCGGGGACGGGCAAGACGTACCTCGCGGTCGCGGCGGCGGTGCACCTTTTGAAGGTGGGTCGGGTGCGGAAGGTGATCCTGGTCCGTCCGGCGGTGGAAGCGGGCGAGCGGCTGGGCTTTCTGCCCGGGGACATGCAGGCGAAGGTGAACCCGTACCTGCGGCCGCTGTTCGACGCGCTCAACGACATGATGGACTTCAACACGATCAGCCGGTTCGTGGCCGGGGACGTGGTGGAGGTTGTCCCCCTGGCGTTCATGCGGGGGCGGACGCTGAACCGCGCGGCGATCATCCTCGACGAGGCGCAGAACACGACGCGCACGCAGATGAAGATGTTCCTGACCCGCATGGGCCAGGGGAGCAAGATGATCGTGACGGGCGACGCGACGCAGATCGACCTGCCCGACCCCGGGCAGAGCGGGCTGATCGACGCGGCGCGGCGGCTGCGGAACGTGCCGGGGATCGGGTGGGTGACCCTTGACGAGCGGGACATCGTTCGGCACGACCTGGTGCAGCGGGTGGTGGAGGCGTACGGGGCGAGCGAGGGCGGAGGGTCCGAGAACCCGGGTCGCGGGGCAAAGGTCCGATCACCGGGGTCCGATGGGGAAGGGGCACGGGTGGAAGCCCAGCAGCGGCAACCATGAGCGACGAGCGGCACGAGTTCGAAGGCGGGGCAACGGAGCGGAGCGCGGGGGCCGCGCCGGCGGTGGCCGGTGCCGGTTCGCTGGGGTGGTGGGACTGGACGCGGGTGGTCCGGTCCCCGGCGACGGCGTGGAACGCGTTGACGCTGGTGGGGCTGGCGGCATGTCTGGCGGCGGTGTCGCTGTGGGTGTCGGGACAGACGCTGGTGGCGGAGGGGCAGACGCTGGGGCAATCGCGCGTGGCGCGGGTGATGTTCAGCCGGGTGGACGAGGCGGCGACGCAGAGCGAGCGGCAGGCGGCGCGGCTGAAGGCGCCGCGCGTCTACGCGGGTGACGCGGGGCTCCTCGACGAGTTGCGGGCGTCGCTGGAGAACCTGCCGCGGTCCCTGGCGGACGCGACCACGCTGGAGCAGGTGGACCCGGGGATCCGGGCGCAGTTCGCGCTGAAGACCAACGAAGCCCTCCAGGTGCTGCGGGCCCAGGGGGCGGGGGAGGACGCGGCGGCGGCGTGGCGCGCCCGCGTGGCGGCGCTCGACGATCTGCTGCGGCGGACCCCGCTGGTGGATGAACAGACGTTCCAGCGGCAGAACCAGGCGGTGTCGGCGGCGATCGAGATGCGGATCGGGGACCGCGTGGTCCTTGGGCGCTCCGCGGACGTCGTGAACGTCGAGGGGACGAGCGTGGAGGCCCGGCTGCGGGCGCTGGCGGCATCGGCGGGGTTCACCGGGGCGCTGGGGGAGATCGTGACGGCACGCCTGCGGCATCGGGCGCGGGCGACATTCACGTTTGACGCGGCGGCGACGGACGCGGCGGCGGCGGCGGCGGCCGAGGCCGTCAAGGACCGCCTGATCGCGTATCAACCCGGACAGTTGCTGGCCAGCGTTGGGGAACGGCTGACGGTGGAGAAACTCGACCTGATCCGGACCGAGGCGCGCGAGTATCGGCGGAAGTACGACGCGATCGCGCTGCTGGCGGCCGACGCGGCGACGATCGCGCTGGCGGTGCTGGCGACGCTGGGCGTCGGGGCGTACACCGCGACGTACGGGCGAGCGCTGTGGCGCTCGCCCGCGCGGCTGGGGAGCCTGGCGGGCTCGCTGGCGGCGGCCGTGGCGGCGTCGTGCTGGCTGGCGGCGACGGAGCCGAGGCTGATCGCGCTGGCCTCGAGCGGCCCGACGCTGCTGGTGACGTTCCTGCTCGCGGTGGCCTATGACCGGCGCACGGCGCTGGCGATCGGCTCGCTCTCGGGGATCTTCATCTGCGCGGCCCTAGGGCTGCCCATCGCGTCGGTGGCGGTGACGCTGACGGGCGTGTGGGTGGCGATCTGGCGGCTTCGCGAGTTCCGGCACCGCGACACGCTGATCCGCGCCGGGCTGGTGACCGGGGCGGCGATGGGCATCGCGTCGCTGCTGGTGGCGGGGGTGATGAGGCCGATGGTCGCGCCGGCGATCGGGCAGGCGATGTGGGACGCGGCGGCGTCGGCGCTCGGGGCGGCGCTGGTCGGGTTCGTGACGCTCGGGCTGCTCCCGACGATCGAGCGGGTGTTCGACGTGGCGACGGGGATGAGCCTCATCGAGTTGCGCGACCCGAAGCAGCCGCTGCTGCGGATGCTCCAGGAGCGTGCGCCGGGCACGTACAACCACAGCCTGACGGTGGCGAGCCTGTGCGAATCCGCTGCGGAGGCGATCGGGGCCGACGGGCTGATGACGTACGTGGGCGCGCTCTACCACGACGTGGGCAAGAGCGTGAAGCCCGAGTACTTCGTCGAGAACCAGGCGGGCGGGCCGAGCAGGCACGACAAGTTGAGCCCGGCCATGAGCCTGCTGGTGATCGTGGGGCACGTGCGGGAGGGGCTGGAACTGGCGCGGGAGCACGGGCTGCCCCGGGTGCTGCACCACTTCATCGAGTCGCACCACGGGACGACGCTGGTGGAGTACTTCTACCACCGGGCGAGGAAGCAGGCGGAGCAGACGCCGGCGGACCCGTCGGGGCGGCGGGCCGAGGCACCGCAGGAGATCGAGTACCGCTACGGGGGCCCCAAGCCGCGGACGCGCGAGGCGGCGATCCTGATGATCTGCGACGCCTCGGAGAGCGCGACGCGCACGCTGGGCGACCCGACGCCGGCGCGGATCGACTCGCTGGTGCGGGCGATCGCGCACAAGCGGCTGATGGACGGGCAGTTCGACGCGAGCGACCTGACGATGCGCGACCTCTCGACGATCGTGGAGACCGTCTCGCGATCTCTCGCGGCGATCCACCACCAGCGGATCCACTACCCCGATGGTGCCGGCGGTGGCGCCGGTGGGGGCGGAGGCGGCGCGCGCGGGGTCACCCAGGGGCCGGTGGCCGGGCCCGGGCCCGGGCCGATCATCGCGACGAGCGACCCGACGCGCGCAGCAGTGGGCGGCTCGCGGGCCTGAACGCGGGACGCTCGACCGCGCGATAAACTCGGCCCATGCTCGACCCCACGCCCGTCCGTCGCCGCAAGCGTCTGTGGACGCTCGCGCTGGCCGCCGCGGCGCTGGCGGCGGCGATGGTGCTCTCGACGCAGGGGCTTCGGCCCGGGGTGCCGGCGATCCTGGGCGTCGTGTCGCTGCTCTATTGGCTGCTGGCGGCGGGGCTGGTCGCGGGTGTGTATCTCGCGGCGGGTGTCGGCCTTGGACTCGTTGCGGCGCGGTGGCTCATGCCCGCTTCGGGGCAGCGCACGTGGGTCGCGCTGGCGTTGGGCCCCGGGCTGATGACGTGGGCGTCGCACCTGTTGGGTGTCGCCGGGCTGCTCTCAGGCCCGCGGGGGCAATGGGTCGCCGGCGCGACGGTTGCGGCGGGCTGCGGCGTGTTCGCGTGGCGGCTGGCGGCGGGAGTGCGCGCTCGCCCGAACCTGGCGCAGCCGCCGGCGGCGGGGCTGCTGTGGGCGCTGCCCGTCGGCGTGCTGCTGGTGGCGGCGTGCAATCCGCCGGGCTGGCTGTGGGAGAGCGAGGGCTTCGGGTACGACGCGCTGAGTTACCACCTGCCTCTCGCGCAGGAGTGGGCGCGTGGCTCGCGGCTGTCTCCCGTAGCGCACAACGTGTACTCCTACTTGCCCGGGGGCATGGAGGCGGCGTTCCTGCACATCTCGGCCCTTCTGGGCGGGGGCGTGAGCAGGTCGGGCCCGCGCGGGCTGTTGGCGATGGACGGCATCGGCGCGATCGCGTGCCAACTGCTGCACGCGGGGTTCGCCCTGGTTGCCGCGGTGCTGGTGGCTCGGGCGTGCCGGGTGGTCGTCGCGCGGGCGGGGGTCGATGGACGGGCGGGCGTGGAGGCCTCGACGGTCGGCGGGGCCGCGGCGATCGCCGTCCCCTGGGTGACCGTCGTGTCGTCGTCGGCGTACAACGAGTCGGCCGTGAACGCCGTGTTCGCGGCGGGCCTGCTCGTGGCGCTCGACGACGCGCCGGCGTGGCGGCGCGGGCTGGCCTGCGGCGTGCTCGCCGGGCTGGCCGTCACGTTCAAGCCGACCGCGGCGTTCCTGGTCGGCCCGGCGGTCGGGCTGATGCTGCTCGGGCGCTTGCCCCCGCGGACGTGGGCCGGGGCGGTCGTCGCGGGCACGCTCGGCGGCGCGGCGATGGTGACCCCGTTCCTGGTGCGGAACTACCTGGCGTCGGGAAACCCAGTTTTCCCCGCAGCAACTGGGCTCTTCGGCACGGCGCACTGGACGGCCGAGCAGGCCGCTCGCTTCGCGATGGCGCACCGAGAGAGCGGCACGCTTCTGGAGCGCATCGGGCTGCTGGTCGGGTGGACGGGCGACGGGCTGGGCGGGCAACCCCGCGGCATCTTCCACGCGCAATGGTCAATCTTCCTGCCCGCGGGTCTGGCGGCGCTGGTCGCCAGCGCGCTCTGGGCCGCGGCCCGGCGCGAGTCTGTGATCCTGCTTCTGGGGCTGGGGGCGATGACGGCGTGGTGGCTCGGATGGTCGCACTGTCAATCGCGCTTCCTGCTGCCGATGGTCGTGGCCATGGCGATCGGGCTGGGCGTGGCGACCGCCCGCGCGGCGGCCGCGTGGCGGGCGCGCCCGGAGGCGCCGCTCCCGCGGCTTGGGATGCTGGCGTGCGCCGCGGTGCCGCTCCTGCTCGGGGCCGCGAGCACCCGGATGCTGCTCTCCCAGCGTCGCGTCGAGCGCGATCAGCCCGGGTACCCCAACTTCTTTCTCCCCGAGGGCCCCGCCGCGCGCACGGGCGAAGCCTTGCGGCGCGACCTCGCGACGCTCCCGCCCGACGAGCGCGCCGCGATGATCGACGCCCTCGACCCCGAGGCGTATATGAACCTCGTCCTTCCCGATGCGCGGGTCTACCTGCTGGGCGGCGCGACCCCGTTCTATTTCACGGGCTCAGTGCGATACCACACCACCTGGGACGCGTGCCCGCTGGGCGACGCGGCGCGGGCGCTGCCCAATCAGCCCGAGCGTTGGAGCGACTTCCTGCTGGCGCGCGGGATCGAGTACGTCCTGGCCGACTTCGCGGAGTTATCGCGCCTCACTCGCGACGGGTGGTTCGATCCCGCCGTCACGCCCGAGACGGCCGCGATGTGGCTCCTCCGCTACGCCCGCCCGGTGAAGGAATGGGCCCGTCCGGGTGAAGAGGGCGCGTTCCCCGTGCGCGGGCTGTATCAACTGCGCGGCACCGCGCCCCGTGAGCCCCTGCTGTGAGCGCCCCAACGCACGCCCGCGCGAGTCCGTCACGCCGCGCGCCCCGATCCGCGTGGCGCTTGGCACTCCAGGGGCTGGGGTTTCTCGCCGGCGCTGGGGTGCTGGCGTGGTGCGTGCACCGGGCGCTGGGCGACCCCGCGCAGCGCGCCCAACTGAGCCGCCTGCTGGACGCACCGTGGTGGGCCGTCGCGGGGATGCTCGGGCTGTCGCTCGGGGCCATCGCCTGCGACGGACTCATGTTCCGGGCCGTGCTGTCGCCCGTCAGGCGGCTGCCGAGGCTGGACCTCGCCGCGGTCGGGGGCGTCTGCTCCGCGCTGGCGTACCTGCCGTTCAAGATGAGCCTGCTGTTTCGGTTCGTGCACCATCACCGGCGCGATGGCGTGCCGATCCTCACCATCGGCGCGTGGGTCGCCGCGACCGGGGCGCTGCTGCTGGCCAGCGTCGTCCCCGTGGTGACGGCGACGCTGACACTCGACCCCGGGTCGCGCGCGTGGTGGTGGGTGGCCATTGCGGGCGTCCCCGCGCTGGGCCTGATCGGGCACCTCCTGAGCCGCGCGCTCGCCAGCGACGCGGCGTGGCGCACCATCGTGGGCGTGCTGGAGCGCACCGGCATCGGCCTGCTCCGCCGAGCGGCCCACGGACGAGCGCTGCGAAACCTGCACGGCGGGGTGCGCATGCTCGCCGACCCGCTGGCCATCACGACGGGCCTGGTCTTCCGTTCAGCGGTTGTCGCGGCGCAGGCCGCGCGCTTCATGCTCGCGGCGCGCATCGCGGGCGTCGAGGTCTCGTGGGACCAGGCGCTGGTCGCGGGGGCGGCGTACAACCTCGTGCAGGCCGTCTCTCCCGGGGGCGTCGCGGGATTTCGCGAGGCGGGCGCAGCGGGCGCGATGAAGTTGCTCCACGGGCCCGACCTGCTCAGCACCGTGCTGGTGGTCACCATCGCCGAGGCGGTGACGAACTTGCTCGCCGGGACCGCCGGCGCGGTCTACTTGCGGGTGGACCGCTTGCTCCTCGGGCCGGCGCGCGCGCCGGAGGCTCCCGTTGCCCCGCCCGTTCCGGTCGATCAATAGACGCGCTCGAGCCGAGCGCCGGGGTAGAACCGCGCGAGCACCGCGGCGAACGACTCGCCGCGGTCGGCGAAGCCCTTGGCGCACCACTGGCACAGCCCGACGCCGTGCCCGAAGCCCCGGCCCGAGAAGGTCACGTTGGTTCCGCCGACCACTACCTCCGTGTCGCTGCTGTGGAGGCGCGTCGCCGCGGTGATGGGCGTGCGCCCCGGGATCTCGGTGTTGGCGGCCCTGCGGAGTTCCTCCCCCGTCAGCGTGAACGACTGCCCACCCGCCTGCACGACCAGGAAGCGATTCGTCCGCCCGGCGGCGTTCACGCCCGCTGGACGGATCGACTCGATGCCGGTGATGGCCTTGATCGGGTGTCCCGCCTCGCGCCCGAAGGCCCGCATCCGCTCGGTGAGTTCCGCCCGAGGCCGCACAACGGTCCAGCGGTAATACGACGCGGCCTGGCAGGCGTGATCCCTCGCCTGGCCCTGGAGCGGGCCGGCAAGGTTGAACGCCATGGTGGGCCCGGTGGGCCACGTGTCGCGGGCGGCGGCTGGTCGCCCGCCGCAGGTGCTCGAGTAGTACGCCCGGAGCACGTCGCCGTTCCACGTCAGCACCACGCCGCGAGTGTCCGTGACGGCCCGCGCGGCGATGGGGTTCTCGGCGCCGCCCTTGTACGCCTGGTCCCGCACGTCGGACTCGACATCGAAGCCCGCGCCCAGGGCACGCGAACGCGTGCGCTCCGAGATCGCGTAACTCCGCGCCGCGACGGCCTGCGCCTGGTACGCCGCCAGGGGCCACCCGCTGAACATCTCCGGCGACACCACGCCCTTGAGGTACTCCTCGAGCGGGAGCCGGTTGATCACATCAAAGGTCGTTCCGTCGGACCGGCCCACCAGCGTGATGAGCCCCGCGTACGACTTGCCGTCCACGGTGACGCGGGCGGCTGAGGTGGCGGCAACCGCCGACGGCGTCCGGCCCAGCGCCGGCGTCCGCGGGCTCCCGCCCTCGGTCGTCGCCGGCCCCAGCACCCCTTCTTCGCCCGCGATGGCGACGATCGCGCCGCGATCAAAGCGGGCGATGAGCCCCGCGGCATCGGTCAGTTCCCAGCCCGACGCGGTTGTCCGGGCCGCCACCGGGCCCTGCATCCGCGCCGGCTGGCGCGGCGCGCCGAGCGGCGCGACCCAGACCATCCGATTCGTCCCCGACAGCAACACGCGGGACGACGAGGCCGCCAGACGCACACGCATCTCGGGCTCGCCCGCAACGCCCGGGAGCACGCCGCGGACGATGTCTCCCCCCACCCCCCCCACTCCCGCTCCCGAAGGCGTCGGTGAGGCGGTCGTTCCGCCCCCGACCGGGCGCTTGGTGCCGCTCGCCGGGGTGGTGCTTGCTGAGGACGACGACAGATCGAACGGGTTGTCCGACTGGCACCCCGCGGGCATGAAAGCCGCGAGCAGCACCAGAAGCCCGGTGGCGGCCGGCATGATGCGCGCAGGACGGGACGGCAAAGCGTTGATGGCGCGAGCGGTCATAGTCCGGGTGTTATCGGTCGGGGGGCTGGGCCGACCTGCAAAAACCGCGCGTTCCGGCCCCTCGGCCGGGTCGGGGAGGGGGTTCCTACGGTGGGGGATGGCGGCCGGAACACCCTCCCGCAACGCGCTCATCGGGCTGTTCGCCAGCATCGCGCTGGCGAGCGGGAAGTTCGCCGCGGGCCTGGTGGGGCAATCGACCGCCCTGATGGCCGACGGCGTGGAGTCGCTGGCGGACACGGTGGGCTCGTTCATCGTGTGGAAGAGCCTCCGGGTGGCGGGCCGCCCGCCCGACGACCGGCACCCCTACGGCTACGGGCGTGCCGAGGCGCTGGCGGCGCTGCTGGTGGGGGTGCTGCTGATCGGGGCGGTGGCGTTCATCGTGATCGAGTCGGTGAGCAACATGATGAAGCCGCACGCGGCACCGGCGGCGTGGACGCTGGCGGTGCTGGTGGCGGTCGTCGCGAGCAAAGAGGTGCTGTTCCGCGTGGTGCTCAAGGGGGCGGAGGCGTTCGACTCCGATGCCGCCCGGGCCGACGCGTGGCACCATCGCAGCGACGCGATCACCTCCGCCGCGGCGCTGGTCGGTGTGTCGGTAGCGATCTGGGGTCCCGCGTGGTTCGGGGCCCCAAGCCTGGTGCTTGCCGACGAGGTCGCGGCACTGGTGGCGGCGGGGATCATCACGGTCACGGCATGGGGGCTCATCAAGCCCGCGCTGGAGGAGTTGCTGGACCGGTCGTCGGCGGACGTCGCGGAGGCCGCGGCACGCACCGCGGCGGGCGTGGAGGGCGTGCGGTGGATCGAGAAGGCCCACGCCCGCAAGAGCGGGCCGGGCTACTGGGTGGACATGCACGTGCACGTCGACAGCGCCATGCGCGTCGACATCGCCCACGCGCTGACGGGCAAGATCAAGGCCGAGTTGCGCCGGGCCCACCCATCGATCCGGCAGGCCCTGATCCACATCGAGCCGCACGAGCCCGAAAAGAACTCCGGCGCTGCGGGCATCGAGGCCGCGGGTCGCGGGGACCGCTAGGGCTTCGGGGGTAGGCTGAAGCGCATCACGGCCATCGAGTGCATGGGCGGGTACTTCACCATCAGCCGCCAGACTCGGAAGTCGCGGAGGTTCCAGCCCAGGCGCTGCATGGCGTAGTCGATGACCCGCTCGTGCTGCGGGACCACCGAGGTGTGAATGGCCGGGGGGCGTCCCGGGACCAGTTCGGCCTTTTCGCCGACGGGGATACGGAAGTCCCCGATGCGGGGCTCGGACCCGTACAACTGGCCGTAGAGGAACGACTCGGGCTCGCCCCAGGCGTCGAGATCGCGGTGGAGGAAGACGTCGAACAAGAGCATCTCGGCGGGCATGGAGAGTTGGGCCGAGAAGTTGGCGTGGGTGTCGCCGGGCAGGCGGTAGCGCGGGGCCGCACGCCTGGCGATGGTGCCGAGGAACGCGGTGACCGTGCCCATGTTGCCCAGGGGCGCGTCGGCGAGTTCGTAGACGAAGGACTTCCCCTCGGGTACGCGATCGATGGCCAGGGGCATGGGCGAGCAGAACTGACCCAGCAGTTTGGGGCCGCTGGGCCCGGCGAAGGCAGGGTCGATCGCTTCCTGCTCCACCTCATGGGCCTCGCCATCGGCCTGGTAATAGCGGGGGCGGAAGAGCGGCCAGCGCACGTTCTGGCGCAGGCGGCGGAAATCGAGGATCCCGCCGATGGTGACCAGGTCGAGCAGGTCCGGGTCCTTCGGGGAGGGCGCCTGCATCAGGACGGTGGAGCGGGCCTTGGCCTGCACGCCCCAGACGCCGCTGTTGCCACGGAAGGCGGTCTTTCGGCTGGCTTCGAGCCGCTCGGATGAGCCGACGCCGCCGAGGTTCTCGACGATGAGGTCGAGCGTGGCGCGGTCCCCCGTGTGGATCTCGATGACGCGGTCGAGTTCGCGCTGGGCGAGCCGGACGCGAGCGGCGGCGTCCTCGGTGGCGCCGGCGGCGCGGGTGGCGCGGAGGAGGATGTCGAGCCCCTCCTCGCCCGGGAGGTGCTGGAAGGCCTCGAAGATGTCGCGACAGCAAATGACCTTGGAGATTTTCCAGGTCAAGTTGCGACTGATTCGCAATCTCCGCGCCATCTCCTGGGGCTCGCTGGGATCGAGCCCCGTGGGAACGAGCAAATCGCTCAGCGTCCGGCGCACATCCTGGATGGCGTTCGTCAGGTGATCCTCGAACGATGGGACCGTGTGAGTGTCGATCGCGGTCATGCGGTTTCCCTACCCGGGGAACGGGATCAGCCATCGAGCCTAACGCGCCGATATCCAGCAAACAATCTTTCACACGATGTTTTCAGAAACATTATTTGATTATTGGCAGTTACACCTAGGAATTACTGGTGTTTGTACCCGATAAGGTGGTGTCCGAGCGGGAGGCACTGCGCGATGGGGTTCGATGAAGTCGGGGATCGCCGCGTTCGATAAGTCTCGGTGCGTTGGGGGAAGGTGGAGGCCGTCGGGGAAGGCCCCGAACGACACCGCCGAGCGGGCGGATGGTGGGTGGGCGCGGAGATCGCGGGATGCAGGACCAAACGGGCCAACTTGCCGTGAGGCAGCACGAGCGGCTGCAGTGTCGGCTGCGCGCGTGGGTGAGTGTGGCAGGGGAGAGCGCCGAGCGCGTGGTGATCGGGGGCGGGGAGGCGGCGGCCGGGAGCGCGTCGGGCGGTGGCGGCGGAGTGGGCAACGGCGGGGCGCGGGAGATCGCGTGCGAGATGATCGACTGCTCGGCGGGGGGTCTGGGCCTGCGGTGCGGGGTGTTTTTGCCCAAGGCGTGCCGGGTGGTGGTGCGGGTGGAGACGGGCGGCGGCGGGGCGATTGAGGTCGGGGGCCGGGTGCAGCGAGTGGCGATGGTGGATCGGAAGCCGACGTACTACTTCGGCGCGTCGCTGACGGGCGAGGGCCCGGAGCACCAGAGGCGGATGGCGGGGCTGATGGAGGCGGCACGGGCGCAGGCGCGAGGGGTCGAGAGTCCCGGGGTGAACTCGGTGGAGGGGGTGGAGGGGGTGGCGCGTGCGTGAGCACGAGGACTTTCTGATCGCGGCGATCCTGGAAGAGGGGGTGCTGGACCGAGCGGCGGTACAGTCGGCGGTGCGTGAGGGGGCGGCGTCGGGGCAGACGCCGTCGGAGTCGCTGGTCTCGCGGGGACTGCTGAGCGCTCGCGAGGTGGCGCTGGTGCGGGCGAGCATCGCGGAGGTGCCGTTCGTAGACGCGGAGGCGTACGAGGTGGACATCCGCAACTGCGAGCGGCTGCCGCGGGGGGTTGCGGAGAGCCTGTGCGCGTTCCCGCTGTTTGATCTGGGCGAGGTGGTGACGGTGGGGATGGCGGATCCGCTGGACCTGCGGGCGGTGGATCAGTTGCGGTCGGTGATCCGCGGGGACGTGGAGCCGGTGCTGTGCGAGGCGGAGCCGCTGAGGCGGCTGATCGAGCGGGCGTACGCGCTGACGGGGCGCGGCGAGGTGATGGCCGGGAGTCCGGGCGGGGCATCCGGGGCGGGATCGGGGGCGGGGTCGGCCGGGGGAGCGTTGAGTTCGGCGGCGGCGCTGACGACGGGGAAGGAGCCGATCGTCGCGGCGGTGAACCAGATCCTGGCGCAGGCGGTGGAGCGCGGGGCCAGCGACGTGCATATCAACCCCGACGAGCACGCGCTGCACCTGCGGTTCAGGATCGACGGGCACCTGCAGGCGCAGCAGGGGCCGCCGCTGTCGGCGCACGGGGGGATCGTGCAGCGGATCAAGGTGATGGCGGGGCTGGACCTGACACAGACGAGGCGTCCTCAGGACGGGAAGTTCCGGCACGCGCACGGGGATCGGCAGGTGGACGTGCGTGTGAGCATCCTGCCGACGGTGAGCGGGGAGAACGTGGTGATGCGGCTGCTGTCGAGTGCCGCGCAGATCAAGGGGTTCGCGGAACTGGGGCTGCTGCCGGCGGACGTGCGGGCGGTGGAGGGGCTTCTCGGGCACCCCAACGGGATGGTGCTGGTGACGGGGCCGACGGGGAGCGGGAAGACGACGACGTTGTACACGGCGCTGAAGAAACTGAACACGCCTGACGTGAACGTGATGACGATCGAGGACCCGGTGGAGATCCGGGTGCCGATGATCCGGCAGGTGCAGGCGAACGCGGAGATCGGGCTGACGTTCGCCGGGGCGTTGCGGTCGATGCTGAGGCAGGACCCCGACGTGGTGCTGGTGGGCGAGATCCGCGACGAGGAGACGGCGAAGATCGCGGTGCAGGCGGCGCTGACGGGCCACCTGGTGCTGTCGAGCCTGCACACCAATGACGCGTGCGGGGCGATCCCGAGGCTGATCGACCTGGGGTGCCCGGGGTTCGCGATCAACGCGGCGCTGCTGGGGGCGATCGCGCAGCGGCTGGTGCGGCGCGTGTGCGGTGACTGCGCGGCGGAGGACCACCCCGACCCGATGCTGCTGGCGCGGTTCGGGGTGACGCGGGAGACGAGCGGAGGATCGGCATCGCGGTTCGTGCGCGGGGCGGGGTGCCCGCGGTGCGTGGGGACGGGGTACAAGGGCCGGCTGGGAGTGTACGAGGTGATGGCGATGACGCCCGCGGTGCAGCGGGCGGTGGAGACCGGTGAATCCGCGGGCCGGCTACGGCGCGTGGCGATCGACGAGGGGATGACGCCCCTGTGGGCCGACGGGCTGGCCAAGGCGCGGGTCTCGCTGACGACGCTGGAGGAAGTTGTGCGGGTGGCGGCGGTACAGGCGGCGGACGCCGAGGGTGCGATGACCGAGACCGGCGCGGTCCCGCGGAGGGCCGCCGCGTGAGCACCCTGACGTTTGAGTACCGCGCGGTGGACCGGGCCGGGGCGCAGCACCGCGGGACCACGGAGGCGCCGAGCGAGGCGGAGGCGTACCGGCTCGTGACGGCACGCGGGCTGATCCCGGTGACGATCAGGCGCGCGGGGAACCGGGTGGCGCGGGCGGCACGGTTCAACCTGCGGGACATCGCGCACTTCACGGCCCAGTTGGCGGTGCTGGTGGGGGCGCGGGTGCCCATCAGCGACGGGCTGCTGAGCATCGCCGAGCAGGAGCACGACCCGAGGCTGGCGGCGGTGATCAAGGATCTGGCGGCGCGGATCGAGGCGGGCTCGCCGCTGGCGGACGCGATGTCGGCGCACGCCGGGGTGTTCGGGGACGTGTACGTAGAGACGATCCGGGCGGCGGAGCGGAGCGGGAACCTGGTGAAGGTGCTCGAGAGCGTGTCGGAGATGCTGGAGCGGGCGCAGGAGATCAACCAGCAGGTGAAGTCGGCGCTGATGTACCCGCTGTGCGTGGTGGCGGTGCTGGTGCTGGGGCTGGTGTTCCTCATTGGCTTCGTGGTGCCTCGGTTCGGGGAGATGTTCGCCTCGCGGGGCGTGGAACTCCCCCTGCTGACGCAGTGGCTGGTGTGGGTGGGCAACGGGGTGAAGCAGTGGTGGATCGCCCTGGGGGGGGTGGGAGCCGTCGCGGCGCTGGGTGCGCGGCGGGCCTGGCGGACGCCGGGCGGACGTCTGGCGATGGACCGCTTCTTTCACCGCGTGCCGGCGGTGCGGGACGTGCTGGTGGGGCTCGCGATAAGCCGGCTGACGCGCGTGCTGGGGATCAGCCTGAGTTCGGGGCTGGGGCTGATCGAGAGCCTGGAGATGGCGGGCCGCGCGACGGGGCGGCCCATCCTGATGGATGACGTCGAGCGGATGGCGCGGCAGGTTCGATCGGGCGGGCGCCTGAGCGAGGCCCTGGCCGGGTGCACGTACCTGACGCCATTCTGCAAGCGGATGATGACGGCGGGGGAGCAGTCCGGCGAGTTGCCCAAGATGTGCGCGCTGGTGGCGCGGCACTACGACCGTGAGTCGGCGCACCTGTCGAAGAACCTGGCGACGGCGATCGAGCCGGTGATGATCGTGCTGATCGCCGGGGCGGTGCTGGTGGTGGCGCTGGCGATCTTCATGCCCATGTGGAGCATGGGATCGCTGATCAAGTAGGGCGGCCCGAGCCTGGGACCCAGAGGACGTCGCCCTGTGCGCCGGGCCCGCCTTGGTTGGCCGCGCGGGCCAGGACGAAGAGCAGGTCGCTCAGACGGTTGAGGTACTTGATGGTCTCGGGGTTGGTCGAGCCGGGCTGGGCCGCGGCAAGGGTGACCACGCGGCGCTCGGCTCGGCGCGCAACGGTGCGGGCCAGGTGCAGGGCGACAGCGAGTTCGCTCCCGCCCGGCAGGACGAAGGAGTCGAGGGGCTTGAGGGGCCCGTTGAAGCGGTCGATCGCGGCTTCGAGGCGGGCCGTCTGCGCCGGGGTCACGCGGAGGCGCTGGTCGGGAGCCTTGGCGGCGGGGTCGATGGGGCAGCAGAGGTCCGCGCCGCAATCGAAGAGTTCGTTCTGGACGGCGCGGAGGAGCGGGAGCATCTCGGCGGCGGTCGGCGAGGCGTCGCGCGAGGCGGCGAGGACGCAGAGGCCGAGGGCCGCGTTGGCCTCGTCGACGGTGCCGTAGGCCTCGACGCGGAGATGGTCCTTGGGGACGCGGGAGCCGTCGCCCAAGCCGGTGTCGCCGGCGTCACCTGTGCGTGTGTAGATGCGGGTGAGGCGGACCATGGGGCTATCCTGCGAAACGAGCCGGGCACGGTGCGGGACGGATCCCGCCGAGTGCGCGGCGAGAACGGGGCGAGCACCGTGGCGGAACCAACGAGCGCACCGTCGCGCGTGCCGGGGGGAGTGTACGAGGGGCGAATCCCCGTCGAGGTTTCACTCGCGGGCCCAAGGCCGACGCGCGGGATCACGAAGCGATGGGCGTGGCGAGCGCCCGTCGCACCGGGGACGCCTGAAGGCTCGGTGGTGGAGCGAGTGATGGCGGCGCGGGGGCTGGCGGGCGCTGACGCCGCGGAGTTTCTCGAGCCCCGCTTGACGCGCCTGCACGAGCCGTCGCTGATCCCCGACATGGACCGCGCGGCGGAGCGAATCCTCGCGGCGCTCGACGCGCGCGAGCCGGTCGCGATCTACGGCGACTACGACGCCGACGGGATCACGGCGACGGCGATTCTCTTTCACACCATGCGGGCACTGGCGCCGACTGGGGCGGAGCCGTTGGTGAGCACGTATGTTCCGCACCGGCTCGATGAGGGGTACGGGCTCAACGTCGGGGCGATCGAGCAACTCGCGGCAGAAGGGGCCCGGGTGATCGTGAGCGTGGACTGCGGCATCACGGCGCTCGAGCCGGCGCTGGCGGCGCGGCGCGCGGGCGTGGACCTGATCATCACCGACCACCACAACCCGCCCACACGTCTCGAGGATCTGCCCGCGGCCTACGCGGTGGTGCACCCGAGGCGGCCCGACTCGGCGTACCCCTTCGGGGAGTTGTGCGGGGCGGGCGTGGCGTTCAAGTTGGCGTGGCGGATGGCGACGATCCGGGCGGGGGGAGCACGCGTGCCCCCGGAGACTCGGGCGTTGCTGCTGGACCTGCTGCCGCTGGCGGCGCTGGGCTCGATCGCCGACGTGGTGCCGCTGGTGGACGAGAACCGCGTCATCGTTCGGCACGGGCTGGACCGGCTCCGGCACTCGCCGCTGGCGGGGGTGCGGGCGCTGATCGAGGCGAGCGGGCTGGATGGGGAGCGCGTGGGGAGCGCCGACGTGGGATTCCGGCTGGCGCCGCGGATCAACGCGTGCGGGCGAATGGCGCACGCGCGCGAGGCTGTCGAGTTGCTCACCACCGCCGACGCGACCCGATCGGCGACGCTGGCGGGGATGCTCACCATGCTCAACGAGCGGCGGCGGGCCACCGAGCGGGCCATCTTCGAGCAGGCCTGCGAGATGGCCGAGCGGGAGGGCATGACCGGGCCGGATCGGCGGGCCATCCTGCTGGCGCACCCCGAGTGGCACGCCGGGGTGGTGGGCATCGTGTGCTCGCGGCTGGTGGAGCGGTACGGGCGGCCGGCGATCCTGCTGGCCTCGGGGGAGCACGGCTGGCACGGGTCGGGCCGATCCATCGACGGGTTCAACCTGCACGGCGCGCTGGAACGGTGCGCGGACCTGCTGGCGAAGTTCGGGGGGCACGACATGGCCGCGGGGCTGCGCGTCGAGCCCGCAAGCCTGCCGGCGCTGGTCGAGCGGTTCACCGCGGTGTGCAACGAGGGGATCAGCGTCGAGGGCTTGATGCCTGGACTGACGATCGACGCGGGAGCGCGGCTGGATGAACTGACGCCCGCCGCGGTGCGCGCGCTGGAAGCGCTGTCGCCCTGCGGCCGGGGGAACCCGGAGCCGCGCGTGGCGCTGCTGGGGCTGACGCTCGACGCGGCGCCGGTGCCCCTGGGGAAGGCGGGCACGCACCTGTCGCTCACCGTGAGGCAGGGCGCGCGGGTGATGCGACTGGTGGCCTGGGGCTGGGGCGACAGGCGGGCCGACCTGGTGCGCGGGCGGCGCGTGCACGCGGTCGTCACGCCCAAGGTCTCCACGTGGGGCGGGCGGACGAGCGTGGAGCCGGAACTGCGCGACCTGGCCTGGGCGGAGTAAGTGCGCGGCGATCAGCGTGCGGAACGACCGGTCCCCCGGGCCTGCTCGTGCTCGAAGCGCTCGATGGCCGCCCGTGCCGAGCCGCCCGAGGCGTCGAGCGCGGCGAGGGCCTGATCGCGCGGGAGGCCGGTGACGGTGGCGATGATCCGGGCCGCGCGGTCGCGGAGTTTGTCGTTGGTGGCGCGCAGGTCGATCATGAGGTTCCCGCGGACGCGGCCCGCGCGGATCATGAGGGCCGTGGAGATGATGTTGAGGGCCATCTTCGTGGCGCTCCCGGCCTTCATGCGCGTCGAGCCGGCGATCACCTCCGGGCCGGTGGGGAGCACGATCAGGTGGTCGCACGCGGGCGGGCGCGGGACGCGGGCGCAGGTGATGAGTGCCGTGCGCGCGCCGTACCCCTTGGCGATCCGGAGCGCGCCGAGCACGTAGGGCGTGGTGCCCCCCGCGGCGATGCCCACCACCGCGTCGGCGATCGACAGATTCAGCCGGCCCAGTTCGTCCGCCGCGCCGGACGGCTCGTCCTCGGCGCCCTCGCTGCTGCGGCGGAGCGCCGCGTCGCCCCCCGCGATGATGCCCACGATCCGCCCGTGGGGCACGTGGAAGGTGGGCGGCGCCTCCGAGGCGTCGAGCACGCCCAGTCGGCCCGAAGTGCCCGCGCCGAGGTAGATCAGCCGGCCCGGGTACATCGCCGGGTCTTCGCGCGCGGGCGGCTCGGGGACGAAGAACGCCTCCGTCTCACGGATGAACGCCGCGATGTCGGGCAGCGCGTGTGCGACCGCGTTGGCGACGGCCTCGTCCTCGCGATTCATGAGCGTGACGATCTCCGCGACCGTCAGCGTGTGCAGGTTGGCCGTGCGCGGGTTGCGCTGCTCGGTGAGCAGGTGCCCCCGGTCGGGCGGCGGGCGCTCGGCGCCCGCCGGCGGCCGGATGGCGGGCGGTCGGGCTTCGCGGGCGCGGCGCGGCGCGGCCTTGGCGGGCCGCCCGCGTTTCGGGGCAGTCGTCCGCTTGGTCCGTCGTCGCCTCGCGCTCATGGCAGCACCCAGGATCCCGCGACCGGCGCCCTCGGCACGCCCGTCACGCGCGGGAGCGTGATGGGCACGCGGTCCTGGCACAACGCCCCGAGCACCGCGATACTCACCGCCTCACGGTACTCCGCCGGCAGGCCAAGATCACCCGATGCCGACACCCGGCACGAGCAGCACGAGGCAATGGCCCCGGCGAGAGCGGCGTTGCGCGTCCCCCCGCCCGCGAGGATCAGGCGGTCGCACGGGGCTTCGCGCGCGATCATCTGCCCGATCGCCTCGCACGCGGTCGCCGCCAGCGCCGCGCCGGAGAGCCTCGCCCGATGGCGGCCGATCCAACTCATCACGTCGTCGTCGCCCGTGCCCAGGGATCGCTTCGCGCCGCGCTGGGCCGTGAAGATGCCCAGCAGGTCGTCGAGCGCGTCGTGGTCGGGCTCGGCGGATTGGGCCGCACGCCCGCCCTCGTCGTATGGCACGCCCAGCACACGCCGGGCGACCGCGTCGAGCACGTGGTTGCACGCGCACAGGTCGAATCCGCGGATGGAGTCGGTTCCGGCGGGCGCGGGACCCATGAGCGTGATGTTGCAGAACCCGCCGAGGTTCGCCACGCCCCGCGCCTCGATCGCGTCGCGGAAGAGAACCCAGTCAGCCAGCGGGGTGATCGGCGCGCCCTGCCCCCCGGCCGCCAGGTCGGCGGCTCGCAGATCGCTCACCACCGGACAGTCCAGCGCGCGGGCGATCAGCGCGGGCGTGAGCAGTTGCCAGGAGACTGGCGGCGCGTGGAAGACGGTCTGCCCGTGCACGGCGACCAGGTCCGGGCGCGGTGCCGCGCCCTCGGGCCGGGCCGTGCGCCACAGGTCGGCCAACGCCTCGGCGTGCAGCATCGAGAATCGCCGCGACAGGTTGGCCACTTCGCCCGCGCTCATGGGGGCCTGTTCGGCGAACGCCCGGAGCGGCGCGACAAGGTCCTCCAGGGGCCTGCTGGCGGCCCGCACCAGCGTCGCCCGCATCTCCAGCCCACGCCCGTCGAGGCGGACCAGCGCCGCATCGAGCCCGTCGAGGCTCGTGCCGGTCATGCACCCGATGGCGAGGCGATGCGTCACGGGCCGAGTCTATCGCCGCGGGGGGTCAAGCGGGCGGCGTACGGACTCGTCGAGCGCGTGCCGACCCGCAGCGTCCGGTACACTCGGGCCATGCAATCCAAGGCCGACACGGTTGAAAGGTACCTTGCCGAACTCCCCGATGACCGCCGCGCGGCGCTGCAGGCCGTGCGAGAGGTCATCCTGGCGAACCTCGACAAGGGCTACGCCGAGTGCATGAACTACGGGATGATCGGGTACGTCATCCCGCACTCGATCTATCCGCCCGGGTATCACTGCAATCCGAAACTCCCACTGCCCATGGCGGGGCTGGCTTCGCAGAAGAACTACATGTCGCTGTACCTCATCACCGTGTACGGCGAGGGCACCGAGGGCGAGACCTGGTTCCGCAAGGCGTGGGCCAAGTCGGGCAAGAAACTCGACATGGGCAAGTGCTGCATCCGCTTCAAGCGGGTGGAGGATCTGGCCCTGGACGTGATCGGCCAGGCCATCCGGCGCGTGCCCGTCAAGACGTTCATCGAGTACTACGAGCGGGCGCTGCTGCCGCACAGCAAGGGTGCCAGGGCCAAGGCGGGCGGGTCCGCCGCCGTCGCGAAGCCCAAGCCAAAGGCCCGCGCGGCTGCGGGCGGGTCTGGGTCCGCGTCAAAGGGCACGCGGGCGAAGAAGAAGCCCGCGGGTCGCGCGGCCGGGCGGGCCGGCACCGCGCGGGCGAGATCGCGATAATCGCGGCTCGATACACTCCGCCATGCGCTCGGCTTACGCCTTGATATTGGTCCTTCTTTGCTCGGTCGTCTCGGGCTGTTCGGCAGGCGGCCGCGGCGGCGCGACCGCAGGTGCCCCCGCCTGGCCGACGGGCCTGCGCGGGCATCTTCTCGCCATCGGCGGGGGGCTCGATGACGACAACCGGCACGTCTACGAGCGGCTAGTAACCCTCGCCCGCGACGCGGCGCGTGCCCGCAATGACGGGGCCAACCTCTCCCCCACCATTGTCATCGCGACGGCCGCCAGCGGAGACCAGGACGCGAACATACGGGGTAAGACCCAGGCGATTCGTGCCTATTGCCCGGACTGCATCATCGGCGCGATCCGCCGGGAGACGCCCGAGGCGGAGACTGTCGCCGCGATCGATGCCGCCGACGCGATGTTCTTTACCGGGGGCGATCAGAAACGCATCACCGACCGGTACCTGCGCCGCCCGCCCGAGGGCTCGCCCCCCGGCTCCCGGGCCATCGACACGCCCGAGGCCGCGGCCATGCGCCGCCTGCTCGCCCGCGGCGGCGTGATCGCGGGCACCAGCGCGGGCGACGCAATGATGAGCGACCCGATGTTCCTGACGGGCCGATCGGCCGAGGCGCTGGGCATCCGCTCCACGCGTCGCGAACGCGGGCCGGACGACGACGAAGACGACAAGCGCCCCGAACCGCCGCTCGGGCCCCAGATCGGCCAGGGCATGGGCTTCGTGCCCGGGGTCATCATGGACTCCCACTTCTTCGAGCGACACCGCTTCGGCCGCCTTGTCGCCGCCATTGAAGCATCCGGCCTGCGCACCGGTCTGGGCGTGGGTGAGGACGCGTGCGTCGAGATCAACCTCGCCACGGGCGAGGCCATCGGCGTCAGCGTCGCCGAGACGCTGGTGGTCGATGCCTCGGGCCAGACCCGCGCGAGCCCCGGCGGGCTCGTCCGCACTGGCGTGCGCACCCGCGTGCTGCGCCAGGGGGATCGCGTGTCGCTCGCCCGCCCCGTGTCCTTCGTGAGCCCTCGGCCCGCCGCCGACGGATCTCGCGCGGCCGACCCCTTCCAACCGCCCGAGGAGATCGCCCTCGTCGAGCCGGGCCAGAACCGCCAACTCGCCTCCTGGCGTTTCTTCCGCCGGGCCGAAGAAGCCCCCTGCATCCTGAGGCTCGACGGGTACGCGCAGATCGCTCGGCCCGACGCGGATCGTCCGGGCTGGGCGAGCGTCACCATCGGACCCGCGGAGGGCCCAATGGCGCACTGAAGGCCGGGACGCGCCGAAACGAGCGCGCGGCCCGAACCTACCCTCGCCCCAAGGAGCATCCATGGCACTCTGGGGCGGCAGGTTCGAGGGCGGCGGGGGCAAGCAATCGCCACTCTTCAAGCGGTTCAATGACTCACTGCGCTTCGACCAGCGCCTGGTGCAGGCGGACATCTTCGGCTCCCAGTGCTGGGCCCGCGCCATCCACGCCGTGGGCGTGCTCACCGACGACGAACTCGCCCGACTCACCGGGGCGCTTGACGCGATCGCGCGCAGTCTCGGCTCCCCCGACGCGCCGTCGCTCGAGGCCTCGGGCGAGGAGGACGTGCACTCCTGGGTCGAGGCGGAACTCATCCGACGCGTGGGCCAACTGGGCAAGAAACTCCACACCGGTCGCTCGCGCAACGACCAGGTCGCGACCGACCTCCGGCTGTGGCTCGCGGAGACGCTTACGGGCATCACGAGCCTGATCCGTGCGGCCCAGAGATCACTCGTGGACCTCGCCGACCGCGAACGCAACACGCCCATCCCGGGCTACACCCACCTGCAGCGCGGCCAGCCGATCGTTCTGGGCCACTGGGCCCTGGCGTACTTCGAGATGCTCGATCGCGACGCGGCCCGCCTGGCCGACTGCCTCGGGCGCACGCGCGTCTCACCCCTGGGATCGGGCGCGCTGGCGGGCACGGCGTACCCCATCGACCGCGACGCCCTGGCCCGCGACCTGGGCTTCGCCGGCGCCACCCGCAACAGCCTGGACTCCGTTGCCGATCGTGACTTCGCGCTCGAAGCCCTCGGCGCGTGCGCCACCTGCGCCATCCACCTGTCGCGCCTCGCTGAGGACCTGATCCTCTACACCTCCAGCGAGTTCGGGTTTGTCAGCCTTGACGACAGCGTGACCAGCGGGTCGTCGCTGATGCCCCAGAAGAAGAACCCCGACGCGCTGGAACTCATCCGCGGGAAAGCCGGGCGCATTCTCGGAGCCCAGGCGGCCCTGGCCGTCACGCTCAAGGGTCTGCCCCTCGCGTACAACAAGGACATGCAGGAGGACAAGGAGCCCCTGTTCGACGCCACCGACCACCTGGCCATGTGCCTGGCGATGATCCCGCCGGTGCTCGACGGGATGAACGTGGACCGCGCCGCCTGCGCCGCGGCCGCCCTGGGTGACGGCACCGTGCTCTCGACAGATCTGGCGGACTATCTGGTCGGCAAGGGGATCCCGTTCCGGGACGCGCACGAGATCGCGGGGACACTTGTGCGCGAGACGCTCTCCAGCGGCGTGCCGCTCCAGAAGATCCCGCTGACGCGGATGCGCGAGGTGGCCGGGCCGGACGCGGGCCCAAAACTGGGCGACGACGTATACCGGGCCCTCACGATCGAGGCGAGCCTTGAACGCCGGTGCGCCCTGGGGGGCACCAGCCCGCGCCGCGTGGGCGAGGCCGTCGCCGAGGCACGCAAGCGCCTGGCGGGGAAGTAGCCCCTCGCGCCCGCACTCAGCCGGCCTCCGCGCGACACCCAGGGGGACCGTCTCGGGTGGCGCCCTCGTCGCCGGCCCCCTACCGCCCCTCGAGCGCATCCAGCCTCGACCGCAGCGACCGCACCTCCGCCTCCAGCGCCGCCAGCCGCGATTCCAGCGCCGCCTGCGCGCCGGCGTCAACCCCGCCGCGACCCGCGCCGCCAGCCTCGCCCTCATCGAGCCCGCCGCCCACCCGCCCGCCGTCGTCCGCTGACGCCACACGATCAATCGGGTGCAGGTCCGGGCAGAGCAACTGCCCGAAGCGCCTCGCCCGGCCCATCGGCGGCAGTTCACGCACGAGCGGCTCGGGCCGACGCGCCAGCCCCTCCACCAGTTCCACCACCTTCTCGATGCCCCCAAGCGGCGCCATCCGCTCCGCGCGGCTGCGCAACTCTCCGGGGCTCTGCGGCCCCCGCAGCAGCAGTTCCGCCACGATCGCCAACTCCTCCGTGCTCACCCCCAGCGCTTCCCGCGCCAGGTGCCGATACTTCGCCACCCGGCTTCCCGACAGAAAGGCCTCCACCACAAGCCCCTTGGCCCGCAGGGCGTCCAGCGCGTCCAGGGCAGCCTCTTCGTCGAGGTTCGTGATCGGCTCACGGTTGTTCCGCTGGTTGCTCCCCACGACGATCCCGTTGAGCGTGAGCGGATAACTCGCCGGCACCGTCAGCGCCTTCTCCACCAGCACTCCGAGCACGCGGCATTCGTTGGGCTTGAGCGAGATCATGCGCAAGGCTATCGCCGGCGCCCGCCCGCCCGCCACGCCGGCCGTTGCACGTTGCCGCACCGTCTCACAGCCCAGCCATCGCCCGCAGCACCCTGTCCAGCGCCGGGGGCACCGCCATCACGCTCAGCCGCCCGATCCGCACCAGCGCAAAGTCCTTGAACCTCGCGTCCGCCTTGATCTTCTCCAGCGTCGCGCCGGCGGGCGTCTTGGCCCGACGGACCGGCACCAGGTCGATCACCGCGAACTTGGGCTCGCCCCGGTCGTTGAGCCCCGGACGCTTCGGATCCTCGTACGCCCCGCGCGTCACCCGTGCCAGGCCCACCACCGCCTTCTCGCCGCCGGTGTGGTACACCAGCACCTCGTCGCCCTTGGTCGCCCCGCGCAGGGCGATGAGCGCCGCGGCGTTGGTGACGCCATCCCATCGCGCCGAGCCGTCACGCTCCATGTCACCAAACGAGTACTCAACCGGCTCGGTCTTGAGGAGCAGCGTCGCCATGCCCGGAGCGTACCCCGAGGCGGCGAGCGCGCGCGGCATCACCCCAGCGTGACTTGCATCCCTCCGCCTGCGAGCCCCCCCGCTCCGTCCGCTGATACCCTGCAAGCGATGGCCCGTGCCGAGGATCCCGTGCGCGCCCGCAAGGAAGCCGTGGGGGTCGTGCGCACGCTCCGCGAGGCGGGGCACGTCGCCTATTTCGCTGGCGGCTGTGTCCGCGACGAACTCCTGGGCCAGCATCCCACCGACTTCGATGTCGCCACCGACGCCACGCCCGACCGCCTCCGCGCGCTCTTCCGTCGCACCCACGCCGTCGGCGCGGCCTTCGGCGTCATGCTCGTCCACCAGAACGGCGTCTCCATCGAGGTCGCGACCTTCCGCGCCGAAGGACCCTACACCGACAAGCGCCGCCCCGACGCCATCCGCTTCGCCTCCGCGGAGGAGGATGCCCGACGCCGCGACTTCACGATCAATGCGCTCTTCCTCGACCCCGTCGCCCAGCCCGGCGAGGACCAGCACGCACGCCTGGGAGTCCGCGTCGAGGGGCGGGTGATCGATCTCGTCGGCGGCGTCAGCGACCTGCGCGCGGGCATCGTCCGCGCCGTGGGCGATGCCGACGCCCGGCTCTCCGAGGACCATCTGCGGGCGCTCCGCGCCGTCCGCTTCGCCTCGCGGTTCGGCTTCGCGATCGACCCCTCGACCGCCGAGGCCGTGCGCAGGCACGCCCGGGAACTCCAGGGCATCTCCCGAGAGCGGATCGGGGAGGAACTCAAGCGGATGCTGGGGCACTCCAACCGCGCCGCGGCGGCCCGGGCCCTCACCGCCCTCGGGCTGGACGAGCCCGCTCTCCGCACGCCCCGCTCCGCGGGCTCGCCGGATGACTGCCCCCGTGTCGCCGCTGTGCCGCCGGAGCCCCCGTATGCGCCCTACCCCGCGGCCCTCGCCGCGTGGGCGCTCGATCGGGTGGCCGGCCCGCATCGGGCGCTCCCGATACTCACCGAAGACGAGATCGCTGCGGTGAGCAAGGCTTGGCGGGCCTCGCTCTGTCTCAGTAACTTCGACCGCGATGGCTTGGTCGCCATCCTTCAAACGCACGCGCAAATCATGCGCGATTGGATCGCGCTTGCCGCGGCCAAGCGACGCAGGCTGGCAGCCCGGCAGGCGTTCCGGCCGGCCCTGGCCCTCGTGGCGTGCGATGATCCAGAGCGATCCGCCCGCGCACGGACCGACCTCCTCGGCATGGGTGTAAACCCTGATGACCCGCCGCCGGTACCCCTGATTACCGGCGATGACCTGATCGCCGGTGGATTCCGGCCTGGACCCCATTTCAAGGGGATTCTTGACGCGCTGTATGACGCGCAGTTGGAGGATCGGATCAAGGACCGTGCCGAGGGCCTGGACTTGGCGAAGCGGGAGTACTGGACAAACAAGACCCCCCGAAATAGGGCCTGATACGGCGGGCGATTGCGCAAGCGGTCGGATCTCGGAACCCGGGCGGGGGCTGTGCGTCTATACCCTGTAGAGGGCGAGGGGTCGGGCTGGGTCGGCTCGGAGCCGGGCGGGCCGCGGGTAACGCCAAGAGCAGATCGCGAGGCACACCATGAAGACGATGCTGAAGACCCTGGTGGGAATGGCGCTGATCGCCGGCGCGTGCCTGAGCACGCCGGCGCTGGCGCAAGAGAACAAGGACGACAAGAAGGACACGGGTCCGAAGTCGGTTGCCGAGGTGAGCCCCGGCGACAAGATCATCTACCAGATTGATCTGTACGGGCAGTTGGGGCGTGACGTGCACGAGGTGCCGATCCGCAAGGCTCTGGCCGACGCGCGGCAGTGGAACCCGGACTACCTGGTGTTCCGGGTGAACATGGGCTACAGCGCCGGGGGCTCGTCGCTGGGTGACTGGTTCGCCGGCGTGCAACTGGACCGCAACGCCTTCAACCTGATGGAGACGGTGCGTGAACTGCAGACGATGTTCACCGACGGAATCCGGGACGATCCGGAGTGGAAGACCCGCGACGGCAAGAAGCCGGAACTGGTGATGTGGGTGAAGTCGGCGATGGGCGGGGCGGCATTCTTCCCGTTCACGGCCCCGACGGTTTTCTTCACCAGCGACGCGCACCACGGCGGGATCGGCTACCTGGAACTCGCCCTGGCGGGCCGCGGCGACTTCGTGGTGCAGCAGAAGATGTACGCCATCCGCCTCGGACGGGCTGTGGGCCTGGCGATCAAGGGCGGGCACGACGAGCACATCATCAAGGCGATGGCGCGGCTGGACTACGTGCTCTCGGTGAGTTATGTCGGCGGGAAGCCGGTGTTCTACGAGGACATGACCACGGGCGAGGAGTTGCTGACCGACGACGGCGACCCCGACGCGGGCCGGGCCGACACCATCGAGCAGGCGCTGCGGTTCGAGGGGAACGACGTGCTGGTGATCGACGCGGCGAAGGCCCTCAAACTGGGCTTCGCCAAGGCGGTCGTGGACTCTCAGGAGGACCTGGCCAACGAACTGGGCTGCGCCAGGAACTACGTGCTGATCAAGGGCCGCGGCGACGGGCCGATCCGCGCGTGGGTGAGGGAAGTGACCCGGGCCGAGGGCGAGATGCGCGACACGCTCGCGAAGATGCGCCGCGTGGACATGGGCGGGCAGACCCTCGAGGAACGCAACCGGGCCCGCGCGACGATGATCCGGCACCTCCGCGAGATCATCGAGCGGTGGGAGCGGTACGGCACCGCCATCAATGGGCAGAACGTCCGCGGCGTGCCCCCCGCCAACGAGTGCGAAGTCCGCATCGAGCAGTTGAAGCAGGAGATGCGGCTGGACCGGTGAACCGGACAGCGCCTCGAACGGACACTCGGCAACACCTCACAGCAGAACACCTGGGAGCCTGAAACATGAAACTCTGGGCCAAGACCCTCCGGAACCTGGTCGTCGGACTCGCCGCGAGCGCGGCGATCCTGGCGGCCGCCTCCAACGCGTGGGCGGACAAGATCGTCCTGAAGGACGGGCGCATCGTCGAGGGCACGATCCTCGAGGACGACCCCGACTTCGTGCGCATCAAGCTCGCCGACGGGAAGATCGAGATTCACTACAAGATCGACATCAGCCGCGTCGAGCGCGACGCGAAGGAGGCGCCCAAGAAGCCCGACGCGGAGAAGAAGGACGACGCCAAGCCCGCGGCGACCGAGGGCAAGAAGGACGAGAGCGCCCCGGGCGCGATCTCCGGGAAGAAGCCCGAGCCCAAGAAGGCCCGGGCCGTGACCGGCGCGACCCGCATGGCGATCCTGAACTTCGGCCCGCCCTCGGCCTGGCAGGGGAAGGTCGAGAGCATGGTTGGCGTGCAGGTGAACTCCGCGGCATGGCGGACGGTCATCCCCATGCTCGAGAAGGACAACGTTGACGTGGTCGTTGTCCGCGTGAACAGCGGCGGCGGGTACACCTTCGAACTCGAGCGATTCCACGAGATCTTCCGCGAGTACAAGAAGAAGTGGCGCACGGTCGTCTGGGTCGAGTCGGCCATCTCCGCCGCGTGCATGAGCCCGTGGATCATCGAGGAGTGGTACTTCCTGCCCGAAGGCAGCGCCGGCGGGAACACCGAGTGGTCCGGCGGGATGGTGGCGTCGAAGGGCCAGCGGCTCGCCGAGATCCTCCACCAGATGGAACTGGTCTCGCGGGAAGCCAAGCGCGACCCGAAGATCATGCGGTCGATGCAGATCGTCGAGCCGCTTACGGCGAACATCGACGACCAGGGCAACGTGACCTACTTCAACGACCTCTCGGGGCAGTACACCATCAATCCCCCCGGTCAGGTGCTGGTGATCACGGCCCGCGACGCGGTGAAGTTCAAGTTCGCCCGCGGGATTGCCGCGACCCCCGAGGAACTCGGCAAGGTCATGGGCCTCAACGAGATGGTGATCGCGGGGCAGGAGGCCACGGCGTTCATCGACAAGAACATGCGCGACAACGAGAAGGCCTCCCAGGAGTGGGAGGTGACCGCGGTGAAGTACCAGGTCGCCATCGGCGCGGCCCGCGGCATCGCCGACCGCGAGGCGCGCATGCGTGAACTGGGAATCGCCAAGCGGCACCTCTCCACGCTGGAGAAACTGCTGAGCGTCAACCCGATGCTCGAGCGGCTCAACCTCGGCGAGGGCTGGATCGAGCAGCAGAAGCAGTTGATCAAGGACCTCTCCCGCTGAGATCCCTCGCCGGCCCCGGTACCGGCGCATCCCCCGAAAGCACAACGGCCCCGCTCACGCGAGCGGGGCCGTTTTTGTTTGGTCATGCTCGTTTCGATGCGTCAACGGCGGGCCCGGCCCGTGCAGTCGCGGCGTCACTTCGCCCGCGTGTAGGTAATCCGCATCATGAGTTCTTCCTTTCCGTCCTGCTCGCCGAACATCTCCATTGTGTGCGTGTCGGCGCTGTTGACGACGATGGTCTCCTTCATCTTCTCGTCCTGGCCGGTGACGGGGTTTGGAGTAGAGCCGATGAGCGTCCAGGTCTTCTTGGCGGCGTCGTAGGACCCGGTGCTGACCATCATGCCCGTGCCCCAGGTGTCCATCCAGGCGCCGAACCACTGCTTCTTGACGCGGTCATAGCCCCAGTAGCCCAGGCCCTCGAAGGGCGCGTTGAAGAACTCGCCCTTCCACTCCTGCCGGAGGAAGCGCCCGCCGAGCACCCAGGTGTTGGTCATGACGCCGGTGCTCTTCTGAGCCCCTTCGCCGAAGGTCTCGATGGTGCCGTTCCACTTCCCGGCGAACTGCTTGAGCATCTCGTGCTCGGGGCCGGGGGCGGCGAACTGCTGCATCATCTGCATCATGTCATTGGGGTCGGCAGCCGGTGGTGCGGCGGGGGGCTGCGCGGCGGGTGCGGGGGGAGCGGGCTTTTTGTCGGCGGGCTGCTGGGCCCAGCCGCCGGCAACCACCGCCGAGATCCCCAACCCCGCGACAAGAACCAGTGCGCACGCCGACGAACCGCAGAGACACTTCATGGTGATCACTCCTTGTGATGTTGCACACGCCGAAGGCCCGCTCGGAACGGAATCCGAACAGATGCCGCACGGAGTGTAGCGGGGTGGTGTCGCGGAGGAAGAGGTCCGGACGCGCGAGCGCTGAAATACTGCCGAGTACGCAGTCAGCGGCCCGCGGCGTCACCGGTGCGCATCGCGGGAGCGAGCAGGTCGATGATGAGGTCGGCGTGTCGGGCGGTTGCGCCGCGATGGCGTTCGACACAGGCGCGGGCGTTGGCCGCGAGGCGCGCGGCCGCTGCCGGGTCGGCCAGCAGTCGGGCGAGGTCGCGCGGCAGGCTCCGCCGGTCGCTCACGATGAGCGCCTCCTCAGCCCGGAGCGTGGAGACGACGGACTCGAAGTCGCCGAACCTCGGCCCGATGATCGTGGGCTTGCCAAGGGCGGCGGGCTCGATGGGGTCGGACCCGTACAGCGTGCCGAACGAGCGGCCCATGACGACCACGTCGGCGAGGGCGTAGGCGGCGCGGAGTTCGCCGATCGTGTCGAGCAGGAACCGCGTGGCACCGGGCTTGGCCCGCTCGCCGGTGCTCCGCCTCGTGCAGCCCGGGAGCGCCCGGGCGGCGTCGTCAAAATGCTCCGGCTTGCGCGGGGCGCAGAGCAGTTGAGCCCCCGCCGGGCACGCGGCGTGGAGGAGCGCCTCCTCGTCCTGCGCCGTGCTGCCCGCGACCACGAGCGGACGCGATTGGTCGATGCCCATGGCCTCGGCGAGTGCGGCGGCGCCGGGGACGGCCGCGGACAGATCCGCCGCATCCCACTTCATCGTGTCGGTGATCCGCACGCGATCGCTGGGCACGCCCATGGCGATGAACCGCTCCGCGTAGTCGCGGTTCTGGGCCGCGACGGCGCGCAGCCGGCGAAAGGTCGGGCCGATCAGCGTGCGGATGCGCCGGTACCCGCGGAACGACCGCGCGGAGAGCCGGCCGTTGATGACCGCGACGGGGATCCCACGCCGATCGCACGCGGCGACAAAGTTCGGCCAGACCTCCAGTTCAACCAATCCCACCGCGTCGGGCCGCACGGCGTCAAGAAACCGGGCAACGCACGCGGAGAAGTCCAGCGGGTACCGCACGACCCTCGCCCCGGGCTCGAACAGGGCGCGCGCCCGGGCGAGGCCTGTGTCCGTGCCGGCAGAGACCACCACGTCGGCCCGCGGGCTGAGCAGCGGCACGAGCCCGCGGAGCGCGCTGACCTCCCCGACGCTCACAGCGTGGAGGAGCACGCGCGGGCGGCCGCCGGTCGGCGCCGCCAGTGGCACGAGGTGCCCGAAGCGCTCCTGCCAGCCGCCGCGGGCCTTGCGCGCCCAGACGGGCGCGAGCAGCGTGCCGCCAACGAGATAGGTGAGGTCCAGGGCGTTCATCGCGTCGGGTGCCCCCGCGGGGGGGCGGGGGGGCGGGGGGGCGGTGCGCCGAGGCCGAATAGGTACGCGGGAGCCGGATCGCCGGGCTGGCCGGGGCCGATGGTCGGGAGCGCAGCCGCATGGTATCGGAAGGGGTGGCAGAAGAGCATGGGGACCCTGCGCTGCCGCGCGCGGCGGGGTGTCCTCCAATGGGCAGGCCGGGACTCGAACCCGGGACCCTTCGCGTGTAAAGCGAATGCTCTAGCCAACTGAGCTACCCGCCCTGATCGATGGAAGGGTAGGGGGCTGGGGCGCGCGGCCAGCGGCGCGAGGCAGGCGGTGCGTCTGAGGGCTGAAGAGATGGCAGGAACATGGCAGAGCCGCGTGCGGCAGGGCAGCGTGGGTCAGGCTGTTGCGGGGCCGATGGGCCCGGCTCGCGTGGGTCGGCGTGGCACGGGTGAGGGCGGGCGGTGTCGGGCCGGGAGGAGCGACAGACTCGGCGAGCGCGGCTCGGACAGCCCGTCATCCGGCCAAGACCGACCCGGCGGACAATGCTCGGCAGGGCGGGTAGAATGGACCTGCCGCGGGCGTAGTTCAGCGGTAGAACGTCAGCTTCCCAAGCTGAATGTCGGGAGTTCGATCCTCCTCGCCCGCTTTGTCTGCCGCCGATGTCACACGATGACACCGGCGGCTTTTCGTTGGCAAACCCCGCACATTCCGCGAGTTCTGGCGGCGGGTGCGAGGGCGGCCGGATCGGGGCCAACAGCCGGACGATGACAGGGAATGACCTGGGCGGACGCTCGCTTGTGCAAGCGCGTGTGCAAGCGCAGGTGCAAGCGGTTGTGCAAGGTGTGGTGGGATCACGCTCTCGATGGGCGGGTGGCTTTCGCGCCGCACTCCGAACACACGTCCGCAATGCCCGCGGGGTAACCGCACGAACCACAGCGCCCGCGTGAGCGCCGCTGGAGACGAACTGCCCATACCGATCCGGTCCAGACCACCCATAGCGGCCCCGCGACCACTAGAGGCTATCCCAGAACCGCGCAACCGTTGACGTGCGAGGCGCGAATAGCCTTGCATGGCGATGCGATTGACGGATGAACAGTTGGACTGGTTGGCGGATCGTGTGCCCGATGCGCCGGTTTCGCCCAAGGGCGGACGGCCCGCGATCGACAAGCGCAGGGCCCT